>ATLU01000004.1_pt1 | contig 121960 bp, 115 predicted proteins | sample 178751 | NCBI WGS metagenome assembly ATLU01 (sample SAMN02211837, study PRJNA209200) | bioreactor metagenome | isolation source: day 23 sample from continuous culture bioreactor inoculated with sediment... | place: Germany: Wadden Sea | collected 2011
CCCACCCCGTTTTCCAACAGCGCCTTGGTGATCGCGAGGATACCCTCCCCGCGAAACGTCTCTCCGGCCCCGATCCTGAGATGCTGGACTTCCCGTTTGAAACTGCGTTCTGCCATGATGGCTCCCGTAGGCTGAATGGACCAGGTGCGAAGAAGGACGGGCTGACCCGCCCCGCCGATGGTCCGGCGCTCAGCCAGCCCGACCATCCGGACGAAAGCCCGGAAAACGGGCCTGCGACATCGGACTTCCTCCCTCCAAAAGCGGCTTCCTCAAACCACGGCGCCACCATGACCGCGCCAAAGGGTTAGGTCAATGCATTTGCATATATATTTTGCTGATCACCTCTATGTAATTGTTTTAGCGATATTTTCGGTCCTTCCTAACAGCCAGAAGCGACCGAAATCCGACCCCCAGCAGGTTCGCCAAACCTCAGAGCAGGAAACATATTGCATTTACATATATAGTTTCCGATACCCTGAAGATGCCGGGGCCCGCGCCGACCCTGAACACCGCCTCGGCCAGCGAAGGAAGGATCAGGTGCCATGACAGAGGATAAAGATGGTCGCGACCTCGTGTTCGGGGAACCGCTGCGAGGACAGTCGGCCCAGCTTCTTCTGGAATCGATCATCCCCTACCAGGTGAACCGGCTCAGCTACCGCATGAACCGGCTCTTGGACCAGGATCTGCGCCAGCACGACCTGTCGATCTCAAGCTGGCGCGTCATGGCCGTGCTGGATTTCAACGAACAAGCCACCGTGGGCGAACTCGCGCGCTACGCGATGATCGAACAATCCACCCTGAGCCGCATGTTGCAACGGATGGAAGCCAACGACCTGATCCACTCCCGACGCACCGAAGGCGATGGCAGGCTGAGGTCGATCCACCTCACACCGCTTGGCCGCGAAAAATACGACGCGGTGCGCGAAGTGACGTTGAAACATGTCGGTCGGATCGTGGACGGGTTCAGCCGGGAGGAAAAAGCCACGCTGATGGATTTCATCGGTCGCATGCAGCACAACGTCGAAACGCTGGCAACGGACACCGACCCTGCCGGGTTGGAGACAGGGCGCGGGGACTAAAGAGACACGCCCCCCGAACACCCGTGTTCGCCTATCGGCTGGCGATCGGAACTGAAAACGCGAACGGCCCCGCCCCAAGCCCCTCCGGCGCTTTCGGGAACCCGCCCGCAGCCCTGACCGCCTGAACCGCGAGACGGTCGATCCGGGCGTTTCCCGAGCTTTTCGCAAGACCCGCGCTGACCAGCGCGCCGTTACCCGCGACGCGGATGGTGACAACCGCTGTGCCACGGCCCGCCCCACGCGGGGCGCGACGTGCGAGATGCGATTGGATCTGCGAGCCCCATCGGCTCATCAAGGTCCCGCGCTGCGCCCGACTGAGGTGCGCTTGGTCCCGTGGCGTCGTCTCACCCTGCGTCGCCCCGTTGCCCGCACCCTTGGCCGTCCGTTCGACCCGCGGCGCGCTCGCCGGGGCCGGTGTGGCCGGTTGCGCGCGCGCCGTTTCCCGCCGTTCAGGACGGTTTGGCGGGCGCGGAGAGACACTGGGCGCCATCCGGGGCGGTGGCGGAGCCATGTCCTGCGTCGCGGGCGCGGTTGGCTCTTCCGGCGCCCGCAGAGTGGGGAGCGGCAAGGACGGGCGTGCGGTGGGCGAAAGCTGCGCCACATCCGGGACCACAGGGGCCGGGGTCGGCGCCACGGGGCTGGCCATCGCGGCACCCTCGGTCGCCGCCTCTGGTGGTGCCGTCCATGTCTCAACCAAGGTTTCGATGGAGGCATTCGACGCTTCCACGGTGACCGAGTTCGCCCCACCCGATCCGCCGCCGTCTTCCCCAAGGCGCGGCACCGCAGGAACAAGCGTCAGCGCCACAATCGAAACCAGAGCAGATGCCCCGACGATTTCCAGAACGTCCTTCACTGTTCAGTTCTCCGCCACCAAATTGACGGCAACACCCGCACCCGCATTGATGCGGGCGAGCGTCCGGGCGAGCAGGGCGCCGGGAGCGGCCCGGTCAACACGCAAGGTCAACGGTTCGCCGTCCTTGCGTTCCGCGAAGATCGGCCAAACCGCCTCGCCGGAGTGTCCCGCGTAATAGACGACCCCGTCCTGTGAGAGCACAAGGTCATCCGCCCCGCCGTCAAATGGCGCACCCTTCGCCTCCGGGGGGTTAATCTCGACCGGAAGCGGCGGCGTGATGCGCGCCGTTATGAGGAAAAACACCAGCAACAGGAACACGACGTTGATCATCGGGATCACGTTCTCAACGGGGCGTTTGGGTTGAACCTGCCGGATGATCCGCATCACTCCACCATCACGAGGCCGGTGTATCCAGCCTCCCCCAACGCCTCCATGACCGAAACCATCCGCTGCACCTCCGCACCCTCCCTGGCCCGCAAGACGATGGTGTCAGCGGGCGTTTGGGTCAGGTTCTGCAACTGGTCCGCCAAGGTCACCTCGCGAATATCGCTGCCGTTCAAAAGGACACCGTCGGGCAGAACGTCGATCAGCCGGGGGGGTCCAGTGTAATCGCTCGGCCCGGCCTCAGCCCCTGCAATCGTGATAGCAGTCTCAGAGCCGAACCGGGAAGCGAGCATGAAGAACACGAGCAGCAGGAACACCACGTCGATCATCGGTGTAAGGCTCGGTCGGCGAGCGCGACGCGGGCGGGCCAGGGCAAGTGTCATCGGTTCACTCCGCCGCCAGCCTCTGGTCACCCGTGCCGCTTTCGGTGTGGAGCAACAGGCGGGTCACGATGTCTTCGATCCGCGCCTGCGCGCGATCCGCAACACTTTCAAACCACGTCAACGCCGCCGAAGCCGGGATCGCAACCGCCATGCCGACAGCGGTCGTCAGAAGCGCCTCCCAGATCCCCCCTGCAAGCGCCGATGGGTCCGCGCGGCTTCCCGCCGCTTCCAGCGCCTGGAACGCAGACACCATGCCAAGAACGGTGCCAAGCAACCCGATGAGCGGGGCAATCGTTGCGATCAACTCCAGACCCCGCAACCCGGCCCGTGTGCGGGCAAGCTGGATCGCCGCGACACGAGAAATTTCTTCCCGCATCGCGGGCCCGTCGAGCCGTGCGCCCTCGATCAAGTCGAACGTCGCCGCCACCGGCACGCCGTATATCCCCCGCGCCTTGCCCAACCGGGTCCGCGCCGTTTCCCTATGGCCCACCATCCAGTCCTGCGCGGCCCGCTCGGCACGACCGGGATGCCAGGCGCGCATCACCGCCAGCCTGAGCGCTTTCCAGAGGATCAGCCCTGTGGTCAACGCGGCCAGCACCGCCAGTACCCAGATCGCGACGCCGCCCTTGTCCATGAAGTCGCCAAGTGCCGTGAGTTTTTCGGTCATCGTCTCGTCCCTCTCAAGCCCTGGCCGCATGTGGCAGGATATAGGTCGCAGCCGGTGGCACCGTGTTGACGCGCAGCGAACAGGCGTAGGCCCGCGACAGGTTCTGATCGGTGAACACGTCGTCCACCGGGCCTTGGGTCACGATCTCGCCCAGGGCGAGCAGGGCGACCGATTGTGCGAACATCGCGGTGAGGTTCAGGTCGTGCATCACGGCGACGACACCGCCACCGGCCCGCGCGAAGTCGCGGGCAAGGGTCATGACCTCCAGCTGATGCGCGATGTCGAGGCTGGCGACCGGTTCGTCGAGGATGAGCCAGTTCGGCCCGTCCCCGCCCACCGGGTCCCAGACCTGCGCGAGCGCGCGGGCCAGTTGCGTGCGTTGTTGTTCGCCGCCGGACAGGTCGTGGTAAGGACGCGGGCCGAAGCCGCTCAGCCCGACCCGGGCAAGCGCGCGCTCGGTCAGTTCCGATCCGGCCCCCCGGACGCCCGCCGATTGCCCGATATGGACGATCTCTGCCACGGTGAACGGAAAGGCGACGCCGGTGAATTGTGACAGCACGCTGCGGCGCGCGGCCAGCTCCCAGGGTTTCGCCCGCGCAACGTCAAGCCCTTCGATCCGGGCGTCGCCTGAGAAACCGACATCGCCGGTGAGCGCGCGCAGGAGGGTGGTCTTGCCGGACCCGTTCGGGCCGACAATGGCGGTGATCTCGCCGGGCTTCGCCGCGAAGTCCACGCCACGCAGGATCTCGCGCCCGCCAAGAAGAACGGTAAGGTCTTGTGCTTTCAACATGTTACATCTCCAAAATTCCGCGACGGCGCAGGAGGATCCAGAGGAAAAAGGGCCCGCCGATAATCGCCATGACGATCCCGATGGGAAGCTCGGCCGGGGCGACGATGACGCGGGCGATCATGTCGGCAACGATCAGGATGATCGCGCCAAGCAACGCCGCGTTGATGAGCAGGAACCGGTGATCCGGCCCGGTGGACAACCGAAGAAGATGCGGCACGACGATCCCGACGAACCCGATCCCCCCGGACACCGCAACGGCGGCCCCGACAGCGGCTGCCACGAGAAGAACCGCAAGACGCTTCAGCCTTTGCACGTCCAGCCCCATGTGCCGCGCCGTGGCTTCGCCCAGGGCCAAACCGTTCAAACCCCGCGCCAGCAAAGGTGCGCCGACAATGCCGATCAGCATGAGCGGCGCGGCGGCAAGCACCTTGCCCCATGTCGCGCCAGCCAATGAGCCAAGGCCCCAGAACGTCAGGGTGCGCAATTGCGCGTCGTCGGCGAGGTAGATCAGGATCCCTGACACCGCGCCCACCAGTGCGGCCAGCGCGATCCCGGCCAGAAGCATGGTCGCGACCGATGTATGCCCGCCGCGCGTCGCCACGGTGTAGAGCGCCATGACCGAGAGCCAGCCGCCGACGAAGGCCGCGATGGGAACGAGGGCGTATCCCATCGCGGCACCAAGCGCAGACGGAAGCAGCCCACCCAGCACGATGGCCAGGATCGCACCCAGTCCGGCCCCCGCGCTCACCCCCACCAGGCCGGGATCGGCCAGCGGGTTTCTGAACAACCCCTGCATCACGACGCCAGAGACGGCGAGCGACGCCCCCACGAGCAGCCCGAGCGCGAGACGCGGAAGCCGGATGTCCATGATCACCACACGGGCCCGCAGGTCGATGTCCCGCCCGGCGATCAGGTCGATCATCAACGCGACCGGCGACACCCCGGTCGCCCCGACAAACAGGCTGAAACCGCACAGCAGGATCAACGCGGCGGCAAGCCCCAGCATGACCCAACGGGCCAGCTGACCCCGATCCGTCATGGCGCGCGACGCGGCGGTGGTATCTGCCAAGGCGACCATCAGCTTCCAGCCTCCGTCAAGGCCACGGCAAGGGTCCGCACGGCCTCGCCCACCCGGGGACCGAACCCCAGAAGAAGCAACCCGTCCATCCGCACAACGCTCCGTGTCCGGGCCGCCTCCGTCGCGGCAAACGCCGGATGCGCGAAAAGGTCGTCATCGGTGATCGCGTGGTCGCCGGTGCGGTCCATCATCAGGACAACGTCGGGCGCCGCGCGCGCAATGGCCTCGTCCGAGAGCTGTTTGTATCCCGAGACCCCCTCCACCGCGTTCACACCACCGGCCATTTCGATGATTGCTTCTGCCGACGTGTCTTCGCCCGCCGCCGTGATCCGCCCCCCTGCCGTGGACAGAACAAAGAGCACCCGTTTGGGCCTGTCCGTCGTCGCCATGGCTTTTGCGGCGTCCAGATCGGCGGAGACTTCGGCGGCCAGCGCCTCGCCTTTCGCGGGGACCGACAGGGCGTAGGCCACATCGCGGATTTTTTGAAGTACGGCCACCTCGGTATAGCCATCCGACACTTCGACAAAAGGCACCGCCGCCGCGCGTAGCAACTCGACCGCCTCGACCGGCCCGGCCCCGGTTTCGCTGATGACAAGGTCCGGGTTCACCGACAACACGCCCTCTGGCGAAAGCTGCCGGATATACCCCACGTCGGGAAGCGCGGTTGCCTGGGCCGGATAGGTCGAGGTTGAATCGCGCCCCACCAGCCGGTCTTCTTCTCCCAGTTCATAAACGATTTCCGTGACCGAGCCGCCGATGGACAACACACGTTCGCCCACCACCGGCACGGGGGCCAGCGCCAAGGCACAGGTTGCGAGAACACGGATCATGCGGGCACCTCTTCGGCATCGGCCAGGTCGCACAAGAGCGTTTCGAAAGCGGCGACATGATCCGCATCCTTCGCGCGCATTCCGAAGATTTGCAGGATGATCGCGCCGTGCTTGTCGAAAGCCTCGACCGAGATCGCCATGCCGCGTTTCGTCGGTTTGCGCACCTCGTAGACCTCGGCGATATGGTCCGACCGCAGGTGCAGGTTGAAGCCGGGGTCCATGACGTTGTTCCAGAACCCGACCTGTTTCACGGTCTTGATCGGACCGGAATGGATCTGGATACAACCGTGGTTCCCGACAAAGACCATGCAGGGCACGCCGCTCCCTGCGAGCTTGTCCAGAAGCGCATCCACCGCGCCCGTCTCCAGCCGTCGGACATAGGGAGCACCGGCGACCCGGTAGGCTCCCAAACGGTTCATCTTCAACTTGCGGGTCAGGAGCATGAACTGGTGCGTATCCGTCATCTTGTCCCATTCCGCACGCAGAACGTCAGCCTTGTCCTCGCGGATCAGCGGCGGGGTGGCGGGTTGGACCGGCTCCACGTTGAGCGTGTCGGATTGCATCCGGGTGGCGAGGTTTTCGACAATCGCGGCCCACTGGTCGTGGTTCGAGCTGTCGCGCATGTGGATCTTGTGCACCGCCTGCCCCGCCGCATCGAACACCTGGATCGACCGTTTCGGCCCGGCATCGGTGATGGTTTCCACCGCGAAGGCCGAAACCCAGTGCTGCGGGAAAATCCTGAGATCGACGGCCTTGCCCAGAACCATGCAGGCGTGCTGACCGGATTGGTAATTGTCGTAAACACCGACCTTTTCATGCACGACAGACGGCGTGCGGGTCAGCGCCATGACCTCGCCCAAAGCGGGTGCCGCCGCCATGATATCGTCCGGATGGGTCGAAAGGCGCACCGTCCCATGCCCGACATGCGCGGCCACCAGTTGCCCCTCGGAAATCCCGAGGGTCTCCGCAAGATCACGGGCACGAAGGGTGTGATTCTCAGCGTGTTTCTCGCGAATTTCACGCGACGACAGGGAAGCGGTGTCCGACATTCGGATGCTCCTTTTTCTTTTGATTTTAGGTGATTACCTGGCGGCGCTGTGGCCATTTGGCCGCGCTTGCTGGGTGGGTGCGCGCTTTGCGCACTAATTGTTGACGGAAATACTCAACTATTCTATCGAACGCAAGTCATTTGCATGACCCGATCGTGCACCGGACCAAACACGGTCCTCAGCCAAGCCAGCGCACCGCCAGCTCGCAAGACATCATAACATCAGGAGGGGAAACCCATGAACGCGCACCTTGCGATGCGAGCGGCTTTGCTGTCGAGCGCCGCACTCATCACCGCCCTGCCCGCCACGGCGCAGGAAACATTCGAACTCGATACCGTCTTTCTCGCCGAATCGAAACGCGAGGTGGCAACGGATACCGCCGTTGCCGAAACCACCGTCGATCAGGAAGAGATCGAGGACCGGCAGGCCGATACCATCGCCGAACTTGTCGACACCGTCCCGGGTGTCCGGCTGATCAACGGCAACACCGCTCAAGGCTCCGGAATAAACATCCGGGGCTTCGGGGCGAACGGCACCTATGGCACCGATCAGAAGGTCGCGGTTCAGACCGACGGCGCGAGCGTCGGCTCCGAGGAACTCTACCGGATCGGCACACAGCTCTATACCGATCCCGAGCTTTACAAGGAGGTCAACGTGATCCGCGGTATCGCCGGAACCTTCGAATACGGCTCCGGCATCATCGGCGGGTTGATCCAGGCCGAAACCAAGGACGCCATCGACATCACGGGAGGTGACACCGGCTTCGACCTGCGCCAAACGATCCAATACGGCACCAATGGCGATCAGCTGGCCAGCTCGACCATCGTCGCATGGCAACCGACCGAGACTTTCGGCGTGATCGGCAACTACACCTACCGGATGCAGGATATCCTCGTCGATGGGTCCGGCAAACCGATCAATGCGCAAGCCTCGGCCCTGCCCAGCTACCATGTCGGTGCGCTCTACACCTTCGGGGACGCCAATCAGCATGAATTGCGCGCGACATATTCCGACACCACCTCGAACGAAGAGGATGTCCCCTATGACAGCTTCGGCCTGACCTCCGGCGCCTTCGGCAACGTCGACCGCGCGGTGCGCTCGCGCACGGCAACCCTGCGCTATTCCTTTGACAGCCAAACGACGGACCTGGTGAATATCACCGCCAACCTCAGCTATGCCGACCAGCAGATCGCCAGCACCTATGTCGCCGGGTCGTCACCGCTCGAAGGCACACCGGGCTTCGCCTTCCTGCAACCGCTGGTCAACGCCGACCATCGCTATGAGACGACCAAGCTGACCGTGAAAAACCGGGCGCTCTTTGCCACGGGTATCGTCCAGCACGACCTCCGCGTCGGCGTCGAAGGTATCTACAAGGAACGACTCGATGCCTCCTCGGCCCCCGGCGGCACGGATCGGCGCCTCGCCGTCTTCGCTGTCGACGACATGACATGGGGCGGACTGACCGTAACCCCCGCGATACGGTACGAACGTCAGCGGGTCGGCGGCCCGGCCTATACTTATTACGACAACGACGCCCTGATGGGCGGCGTCACGGCGCGCTACGAATTCGGCAGCTCCGGCTTCGCGATCTTCGCAAGCGCGGCCTACACCGAGAACCTGCCGATCATGGATGACCTGACGAACCCCGCCTACATGACCCAGTCCGAAAAGGCGCGCAGCTTCGAGATCGGCGCAAGTTTCGACCGCGCGTCGGTTCTCGCCAGTGGCGACCAGTTGAGCCTGAAGGCGAGCGCCTACCAAACGAGCGTTTGGGACGTCACCTCCTATACCACGGCGACGATGACCCCGATTACCGATGTCTCGTTGCGTGGGTTTGAGCTTGAAGGCTCCTACTCGACGGCCAGCGGGTTCTACACGGACATCAACGCCAACTTCCAGCGGGGGACCGGCGTGGACGCAACGGGTGCCTCGGCGGATTGGTCCGGCGTTCCGGCCGATCAGGCGCGTGTCACTGTGGGCAAACGGTTCGGCGAAGAATATGACATCTCGTGGGAAGCGGTCGCCGATCTGGAAATGAACCGTTCCCCCACCCCGACACCGGCGAGCCTCGTCCACAACCTGCGCGCCACCTACCGGCCACAGGACGGCGCATTGAATGGCGCCGAGTTCCGCTTGGGCGTCGAGAACCTCTTCGACCTCGACTACACGCCCCACCTGGCAACCCGCGCAGCACCGGGCCGGACCTTCAAACTGTCCGTCGCCGCGACTTTCTGAGGACCGCACCCAAACTGGAAAAGCGCCCCCCACGGGCGCTTTTCCCCTGTCCTCCGAGCGCGTCGTGTTTCACCCCGTGAGGTTTCAGACCACGAGCACGGGGATTGACGTGATCGACGTCACCTTGTGGCTCACCGAACCCAGCATGTAGCCCTCGCTCGCGCCCAGCCCGCGTGAGCCGATGACGATCAGGTCGCAGCCATGGGTCGTGGCGAAATTGTTGATCGTGCGCGCCGATTGCCCGCCCTTGATGAAGGCATGCACCTTCGGCGCGCCCAGCTCCTGCGCCCGTTTCTTGGCGAATTCTGCCGCTTCGCGGGATGCCGCCTTCATCGCATCGTCAAGGTTTTGCGGCCCATCGTCAGACCCCCGCACCATCGACAAGGAGGCTTCGAGAATCGAATGGTGGCGATAGACCGTGAGCACGTTCAGTTCCGCCCCGGTCAGCTTGGCAAGGTCGGCGGCCTTCTCCAACGCGCCGTCCGCACCCGTCGAGCCGTCATAGGCGATCAGGATCTTCTTGAACATTCCCTGCCTCCTTACTTGCCAAACGCCAGATCACGCAGGAACAGCGCGATTTGCGGGAAAAAGATCAAGAGCACGGCCACGGTCAGCAGCATGAATATGAAGGGCGGCGTGCCCTTGATGACCTCTGCGTAAGGCCGCTTGAACACCGCGATGGCCGTGAAGATGTCACACCCGAAGGGCGGCGTAGCACTGCCGATGGCCACTTGCAGGGTGATGATCGTCCCCACCAGCACCGGATCGAGACCGACCGCCTGCACCACGGGGGCAAAGATCGGAACGAAGATCAGGATGACGACGATTGGATCGACGAACATGCAGCCCACGAAGAAGGCAATCGAGATGACGAAGAGCACCCCGTATTGACCCATCTCGTCGATGCCGATGGCGCCCAGCACCTCCTGCGGGATCTGCGCGAAGCTGATGACATAGGAAAACGCGGCCCCTGCCCCGACGAGGATAAAGACGACGGCGGTGATCAGACCCGTCGATTTCGCCGTGGAATAGAGCTGCTTGAACGACATCTCCCGGAACACGACCATTTCAAGCAAAAGCGCATAGAACACACAGGCCGCCGCCGCCTCGGTCGGAGAGAAAATGCCGCCGTAGATGCCGCCAACGATGATGACAGGAAACCCCAGCGGCCAGAGCGCGCGCCGGATCGCCTTGCCCCGCTCACCCCAGGTCGATTTGGGTTCGGTCGGGACCTTGTGCCGGATGGCGTAGATGTAGGAGTAGACCGAGAACATGACGAGGATCAGAAGCCCCGGCCCGATGCCCGCGATGAACAGTTCGGAAATCGAGGTGCCCGACACCACGCCGTAGATGATCATGCCGATAGATGGCGGGATCAGGAAGGCGATGTCCGACGAGTTGACGATCAGCGCGAGCACGAAGTTGTCCTTGTAGCCCGCCTTGAGCATCCGCGGACGCAGCGGCCCGCCGACCGCCACCACCGTGGCCTGCGTCGATCCCGACACGGCACCGAACAGGGTGCAGGCCGTGGCCGTGGACACCGCCAGCCCGCCCTTGAGATGACCGACGAAGGTCATGACCAGGTCGATCAGCCGGTTGGCCGATTGGCCCCGCGTCATGATGTCGGCGGCGAAGATGAACATCGGCACCGCGATCAGGCTGGCGGGCTGGATGCCGCCCAGGATCTGCTGGACCATCGTGTCCAACTGCCCCAGCCCTCCGAAAAGCCCCACGAAACCGATCAGCGACCCCGCGATCAGGGGCACCATCATGGGAAACCCCAGCAGAAGCAGCACGATCATGACCGAGAAAATTGCAATGGCCATGGCTCAGACCTCCTCTTCGCCAGTGTTGTCGTAGCCTTCGAGCGTCGAGGTCGAGAGCCAGATATCCTTGTCCAGAATGTTCTTGATCGCGGTCAACAGGTACTGAAGCCCGGTCAGGAAAAACCCGAGCGGCGCCCAGACGATGATCCACCACACCGGCACCTGGAGTGCGGGGAGCAACCGCCCGCGCCCGGCCTGCGCGATGACGTAGTCGAAAGAATACCACGTGAGCAGGAACATCGCCGCCGCCGTCACCAGCGCGATCACGATCATCAGCACCTTGCGCATCGGCGGCGCGATGGCGTCGAACAACGCCGACATGCGGATGTGCCGCCCATGCCGCGCGGCATAGGAGATGCCCGCGAAGGTGATCAGGATGATGAGCGCGCGGTTCACCTCTTCGGAGAAAAACAGGCTCTGTCCCACCACGAAACGGCCAAAGACATTGGCCATCGTGTTGACCGCCATGGCCAGCACCCCGACGGCAAGCAACACCGATTCGATCCGTGCCACGCCCACGTCGATGATGCCCAATATGCCCGGAAGTCCCGATACATAGGCGGAATCGTCAATATCGTCATCGACCGCCGGTGTCCTGGCACTGGCCAGAATGTCGGGGTCTATGTCCGGGCGGCGTTTATCGTCCTGGCTCATCCGAAAGTCCTGATGTCTGTCTGAAAACTGATGGCTGCGGGCGACTCCCGAAGGGCCGCCCGCCCGTGATCATGTGGCGCGGAGCGCGTGCGCGCCCCGCTCTGACCCGATCACTCGGCACCAACGGCTTCGAGGTCGGCCTTGAACTGGTTCAGGATCGCTTCGGCCTGATCGCCACCAATCTCAAGGAACTTGGCTTCCACCGAGGAAGCCGTCTCCATGAACGGCTGACGCTGTTCGTCGGTCAGCTCGGTAATGGTCATGTCCGGCTTGGCTTCCTTGATCTTGGCAAGGCTCTCCTCGGTCAGACCCTTCTGGTAGTCGATGATGTACTCGAAGGCCGCGTCGATGGCATTGTCCACGACCGCTTTGTCCTCGTCCGACAACCCGTCATAGAAATCCTTGTTGGCCATCACGGCGGTGGTGAAATTGTTATGACCCGCACGGGTGATGTAATCCGTCACCTCGTACATCTTGGTCGACTCGATGAAGAAGGCCGGGTTCTCCTGCCCCTGGATGATGCCGGTTTGCAGCGCGCCATAAACCTCACCCCACGGAAGCGGCGTCGGCGTCGCGCCGAAGGCCTTGTAGTTCTCGACCAGAAGCGGGTTCGTCATGACCCGGAACTTCACCTCGTTCAGATCGGGCGGCCCCTCGACCGGTTCGGTCGTCGTCATCATGACTTCGCCCTCGGGGAACATGGTCAGAAGCTCCAGCCCCTGCTCGGCGTAGAGCGACGGGAACATCTCGTTGATGGCTTTCGACTCTTCAAAGAAGGTGGCGAGCTTCTCGTTGTCCTGCGGCAGCAGGTAGGGGACAAAGAATACCTGCGCCTCGGGAATGAGCGCCCCGGTAAAGCCCGGCGATTGATCGACGAACTGGAGAATGCCCGATTGGGTCTGTTCCAGGATGCTGTCGGATTCACCCAGCGTGCCGAAGGGAAACAGCTGGACCGAGTGATCGGAATTCGCCTCGACCTCTTCCTTGAATTTCTGGGCAAACTTGCCCTGCACCTCTTCCAGCGCTTCCTCGAAGGCATAGCGCCAGGTGTCCGCGCTGGCGGCCGTGGTGCCAAGCAGGAGGGCAAGCGCCCCCGTGGCGATCAGTTTCGTGTTAGACATGTTGTGCTCCCTGAGTTTTCGCCCAATCCGTGGAAATGCTCGAATAGGGGCTGGTTTCAGGACGCGGGACTATTCCGTCGCGCCTCATGCAAATGGTTGAGGCACAAAAAAACCAAGTCAATGACTATATTAAACCATGACAATCTGGGCCTGTGTTTACTGGGTCGACCGGAGGTCCGATATCATCTTGCGGAAGGAGTTTCGTGATCTTGGCCAGCGCCCGCTCCAACCGGCCCCGACCCACCGCGCCCAGACAGATCCGGATCGCGCCACCTTGCGCGCCCACGGCGAACTGCGCGCCCGGCGTCACGGCGATATCGTGATCGGCCAACCGCGCCACGAAATCCGCCTCCCCTACCCCATCGGGCAGGCCAAGCCAGCGGTGCAACCCATGCGGCGTGCCCCTGCCGGTCTCGGGCAAAAGCTGCCGCGCAATCCGGTTGCGGGCGGCGATTTCCGTTCGCTGCGCGACCAGCAGCGCCTCGGCCGTGCCCGAACCCACCCAGTCCGCCGCGACCTCGGCAACCAACGGCGTCGCCATCCACGCAATCGAGGTGTGTCGGTTGACCGTGACTTCGAACGCCGGTTCCGGTGCCAGCAGGAACCCGACACGCAACCCCGGCGACAGCACCTTCGACAGCCCGGTGATGTAGAACGTCCGCTCCGGCGCGTAGCTTGCGATGGGGGGCGGTCGGCGGGCATGGAGCGGGCCGAGCGGATCGCATTCAATTATGGAGATGCCGAGGCTCTGCGCCGCGTCCGCCAGGGCCATGCGCCGGTCCCGGTCCAGAACACGGGCCTGCGGTCCCGCGCCCCCCGGCAAAAGGTAAACCGCCGTGATCTGCCCCTGCGCCTCGCGGACCGCCTCCATGAGCGCCTCGGGCACCATGCCCCGCTCGTCTCCCGCGACCGGTGCGAGACCCAGGTGAAGGTGCTGGGCCACCGGGCCGATGGTGTGGCTGGTATACGGGTCCACCGCGATCAGGTCGCCGGGCTTGGTGACGACCGCAAGCGCGCTGAACACGGCAGGTGTCACCCCGTTCGTCACCGTTACCGGCCGTCCACCCACGACAATCCCGCAGCGCGCCAGCCAATCGGCGGCAAGACCGACGTAACGGTTGCGAATTTCCTCGGGACGCAGGGCCGATGCAACGAGATCGGGAAGCCGGTCGCCCAGCCGGTGCAGCGACGCCTGCCAGGCCTCGTGCATCATGGGCAGAACCACGGGCGTCATCAGCGACAGATCGGCCCGCCGCGCCTGCCCCGCGCTCCACGGCATGTCATCGAAACTCTGCGGCTGGCGCAGGACGAAGGTGCCGCGCCCGACCTCCCCGGACACAAGATCCGCGCGGATCAGTTCTTCGTAGGCGCGGCTGACGGTCTGGACCGAGAGGTCCAACTGCCAGGCCAGTTCCCGATGTGTCGGCAACCGCTCGCCCGCCCGCAACGTGCCAGCCCGGATCGCCTCGGCGATGCCGTGGGCCAACGACCTGTAGGCGGGCCGTTCGATATCATCTTTGGTCGGCGGCCATCGCGTCATGGCGAGAGCGTTACGCAAGCACCGGGTATTGTCCAGCACCCGCAGATAGCGCTCGATCCACCCCCGGCTTTCGGCAGGCGGCGCGCGGATCTATCGCGGAAAGCTCCAGCCATCGAGCTCCACGGAGAAGATCCGCACCGGCGCGCCAGCCTGCGCGGTATCGGCACGCAGGCGGAAAACGGTTTGTCGGGGCTGGCCGAAGTTGATGAAATCGACGGTCACGGTAATCATGCCCCGCAGCATCGGCTGGGCCTGATCCGGCCCGATCCGGGTGATCCGCCCCTCGAAATCCTGCGCGTCATACAGAAGATCCGCGCCATGCCCGGAAAGCGCCGGGACGATGTCAGCGAAGAAATAGCTTTTCGCCTGACCCGGTGCGAACGGGGCGCCCGATGGCCTGTCGAAGGCGGCATAGAGATCGCGCACGACCTGTACCGCCGCATCTATCATGTCATCGCCCGTGGTCTCCACCACGTCCGGTCCGAACGCGCCGCTGGTCCCCCGCACGTCCAACGGCGTGTCCTCCATCAAAAACCGTGCCGAAACCCACCCGGCCCGGCTCAGATCGGCGCTGCGCATCAGGCACCATCGCTGCGGAAGATCGGCGCGCTGTGCCTCGGACAGCTTGTGATACACGGACGGAATCAGAAGCGGCACACAGGTGATCTGCTCAAGCCCCCGCGCATCCGGGGCCAACTGATCAATGACAAGATATTCGGTGCCCGGACCCATGCGCATGTTCAACACGTCGTCCGCGGCCACATCGACCACGCGCCAGGCATCCGGTCCGTGGCCGTCGATCTCGGCCTGCGCCGACCCTGTGGCGCAGACCAATCCGAAGCCCAGAAGCACGCCCATGGCAAGAGCCCGCATCATTTCACCTCCACCACCGAACGGCCCATCACGGACTGGTTCGACAGGTCGAGAAACCGCACCTCGTAGAGGCCCGCCTCGTCGGGCATAGTCAGTTCCATTTGCGGTTCGGCCCCGATCTTACGCGCCGTTATCCAACTGAAATCGGTTTGGTCCCGACCCGCAACCGTGATGCGCTGATCCGTCTCGGGGTCCACGGCACTATCGGCCCAGCTTACCGTGATCGTCGCGCCCGGTGCAGCGCTGGCTGGCACCGACAGACCCGCCCCGTCATCCAGTGGCGCATCCGCCGCCACCACTTCAAGCGGCGCACTGGCCAGGGTCGTGCGCCCCTCTTCCAGCACGTAGCGGATTTCATAAAGCCCGGTGCCCTCGGGCGCAGTCAACCGGCCCTCGGTATTGTCCTTGGCGCGAATATGGGTGTCGATGGTGCCCTCATCGGCACCGGCCGGCACGATGGTGACGAAGTCCCGCCCGTTGATCGACGAGGACCACACGACCTCCACCGCCTCCCCCGCGCGCACCGTGCCCGGCCCGCTGATCCCGACCTCAGCACCGACCACCTCGACGGGTTGGCTGGCCAGCACACGACGGCCCTCGTTCAACACGTAGCGCATTTCGTAAAGACCGGGCGTCCCGGGCGCGGTCAACCGGCCCTCGCTGTCGTCCTTCGCGCGGATATGGTTGTCGATCTGGCGATCCTCCGAACCCATCGGAACGATGGTCAGGAAGTCGCTTCCGTTGATCGTGCCGGTCCAGGAAAAATCGAACTTGGCGCCCGTCGTGATCTCCGCAGGCGCGGTGACGGTGACCTCGGCATCGACCACCTCGACGGGTTGGCTGGCCAGCACACGACGGCCCTCGTTCAGCACGTAGCGCATTTCGTAAAGACCGGGCGTCCCGGGTGCGGTCAACCGACCCTCGCTGTCGTCCTTCGCACGGATATGGTTGTCGATCTGGCGATCCTCAGAACCCGTGGGCACAATGGTCAGGAAGTCACTTCCATCAACAGTGCCGGTCCAGGAGAAATCGAACTTGGCGCCCGTCGTGATCTCCGCGGGCGCGGTGACGGTGACCTCGGCATCGACCACCTCGACGGGTTGACTGGCCAGCACACGACGGCCCTCGTTCAGCACGTAGCGCATTTCGTAAAGTCCGGGCGTGCCGGGCGCGGTCAACCGCCCCTCGCTGTCGTCCTTCGCACGGATATGGTTGTCGATCTGGCGATCTTCGGCACCCGTGGGAACGATGGTCAGGAAGTCGCTTCCGTTGATCGTGCCGGTCCAGGAGAAGTCGAAGACCGCGCCCGTGGTGACTTCGGCAGGCGCAGTCAACGTGACCTGCGGCAACTCCGGCTCCGGTTCTGGCTCCGGTTCCGGCGCGGGGGTCGTCATCGCGGCCTGCACCTGATCCAGCGCCTCGGTCAGTTCGGCGGCATTGCTGGCGGGCACGAAGACGCCGCCGGTGTTCTCGGCAATACAGGCAAGCTCCGCCTGCCCCTCGCTGTCGAGATCGAACCCCACCACATGCGCCTTGAACGCCACGCCCTGTTGGGCCAGTCGGGCCGACAGCGCACAGGGGTCGGCATTGCAGGTTTCCACACCATCCGAAATCAGGACCACCGTCGCGGGCGTATCGCGATAGGACAGAAGCTCGGCAGCATGTTCGACCGCGGCGGTGAGGGGTGTCTTGCCAACCGGCCGGATCTGGTTCACGCGGTCGACGAAAGCCGCCTTGTCGATGGGACTGGGGGCGATGATCGTTTCGATATCGCCGCAATCGCCCTTGGTCCGGTGCCCATAGGCGACCAGACCCAACCGCGTGTCATCGTCCCAGTCTTCGACCAGGTCGGCCATGACATCGCGGGCGATCTGCACCTTCGGGATGCCGTCGATCTGCCCCCACATGGAGCCGGAGCCGTCATAGACGATCACCACGTCTTCCGCCGCCAGCGCCGCGCTTGTTCCGCAAAGCGCAGCCCCCATGGCCCATGCGGCCAGTTTTGAAAATCCTGTTTTCATGTCGTCTCTCCCACGTCTGGTTGCACACCCGGCCAAAACGGCAGGCACGCTCTGCGGTGTCGGTTACACGGGGTCCGCCGCGCCACCCAGTGCCCGGTCCTTGAGCTTTCGGAACTTGCCCGACATCTGTTCCAGCTTGGCATCCCAGTCCGGGTTCGGCTCCTGCCCTTCGATCGCCTGGAAATAGACCTGCATCATACAGGTAATCGCCAGCGGCTCCAAAAGCGCCGCCTTGACGCTCCAGGCGAACAGGATGGCGAAGATCACGCCACCCGCGGCCCATGCGCCGGGGATCAGGTAAACCACCAGCGCCGCCGGTGCGAGCATCACCAGAAAGACCAGGATGCTCAACCCGTAAACGAACAGGGCGAGCCATGCGGCATTCTTCAGCATCGGCTTGTAGTTCTGGCCGTAAAGCACCAGCCCCTTGCGCGCCGACAGCCAGGCATCGTCCGACCGCGACCGGATCGCATAGGCGAGGATCACCTCGTCGATGAACCCGACCGCAACCCGGAGAAAGGCCGACAGGATGCTGCCCAGTTGCTGCGCGCCGGGAATGGGCAGAACCGTCAGGATACCGCGCACCAACCCGGTGATGGCGCGGATCACACCCTTCACCAGCTGATCCAGCGCGAAGAGCAGGCTGGCCTGGCCGAAGCGGTCCTTCACGACCGCGGTGGCATGGGCGATCTGTCCACGCCCTTCGGGCAGCGGCTTGCCGTCCAGAAGCTCGACCAGCACGGCCACATGCCCCGCCTTCACGATGTAAAGGATGTATTCGCGCGCCCAATACATCACCGCGCCAAAGATGCCGAACCCCGCAAGGCCACCCCAGGCGGTGGTCGTGGCGCGAAAGTCGGCATCGCCAAAGCCGCCGACCCCCCAGCCAACCCCGGCCCCGATCCCGGTGACGAGGATATAGCCCAGCGTGATCCCGAAATAGACCGCCATGCGCAACAGGATGAACGGCAAGGTGTGCCCCATGAGGGCCAACGCGCGACCAAAGCTGAAATCCCACATATCGTCTCTCCCGTTTCACTGCGGTTTCGGCGGCCCGCATCGCTACGCCGACATCATGGTGCCCCATGGCACAACCCGGTCTGCCCCAGCCCTAGCAAGGAGCGCGGGACCGCGCCCCCTTCGTTCGGAGGGGGTCGCGCGAAAAAATCCGTGTTATCAATTGCAAGCCGCCTGTGTGCCTGTTGAACTGCGGGGGTTCCAACGGAGAAAAATCATGCGCCCCTCCCACAGCCCTAAAGCCCCCAGCCCAAAAACCCACCGTCTTGCAGCCCACCTCCTCAAAGTCCTGTGCCTCGCCATGATCGCCACGCCGCTCTCGGCGGATGCAGAGGGTCCGGTGCTGCGCATCACGGGCGCACTCACGCCGGAGCCGGTCACGCTGGCGCTGTCGGACCTTCGGGCCATGCCGGTCACGACGATCAACACCGGAACGGTTGTCACCGACGGGGTGCACAGGTTCACGGGGGTGCTGATGCGCGATCTGTTGGCGCATGTCGGGGCCGAGGGTGACACCGTGACCGCCACGGCCCTGAACGATTACGTCGTTGACATCCCGATGCGCGACTTCGAGGCATTCGACGTGATCGTCGCATACGCGATGGATGGCGCGGCACTGGACCGGGCCGACAAGGGGCCGCTCTGGATCGTCTATCCGCGCGACAGCCACCCCGAGCTTCAGGACATCCGCTTCGATTACCGCTGGGTCTGGCAATTGTCCGGGCTCCACGTGCAATGAAACGGCTGGCCGGGACCGGCCTTGGCCTCGTGCTGCCGCTGGTCGCGATCCTGATCTTTGCGGTGCTTCTGGGTTTTGCCTTGTTGCGGATGGACCGGGTCGAGAACGACATCCGCATGGACGCAGAACAGAACATGCTCTGGGTCATGCACCAAAGCGAAAGCGCGGCGCGGCGTCTGGTCGAAACCACGTTGCGCGCCGAACTGGGCGAGGCGGATGCCGATGAAATCGCCCTGCGGCTCGACCTGCTGCGCAGTCGTGTCGCGCTCTTGCAGGACGGGCCGCAACACCGCTTTGTCGTGGATCTCGGGCTGGCGGACGAGCTTGCCGCCATCGACCGCGTGTTGACCGCGATCCCACCGCCCGGAGACGGCTTCACCCCCGCCGAGGCCCGTGCCCTGCGGCAGGAACTGGAACCCTTCGCAGGCTTCTTCGCGCAGGCGGCGAACCGGACAATGATCCGCGAATGGGACGATCTTGGGGGACGGTTGCAAACCTCGCGCAGCCAGTTGCGCCAGATCGTCGCCTCGCTCGTCGGGATCATGGTCACCGGGGCGATCCTCATCCTGTCGCTGTTCATGGCCCTTCACCTGTCGCGTCAGCGCACCGATCTGCTGCGGCGCGAGCGGGATTTCTCGGGGCTTCTGATTTCCTCCAGTGGCGAGGGCATCATGGCCGTGGACACTGCTGGCCGGTGCACGATCTGGAACCATGCGATGACCGCGATGACGGGGCGGACACCCGAACATGCGGTCGGACGCCGGTTGCGCGACATCGCGGGATTTTTCGACCTCGCACCCCTGCGCAATGCCGTGGACGCCGCGCTTTCGGGCCAGACCGCCAGCCTCGCGCTTCAACCCTATTTCCGCGAGGACGCAACCGTGCCGCTTCACGTCGATGTCCGGGTCTCTCCGATGCGTGACGGTGACACGGTCGTCGGCGCGATCCTGTTCCTGCACGACGCCAGCGACCGCCACGCCGCCCGCCAGAAAGAGGCCGAAACCCGTGCGCGACTGGAACAGCTCGTGACCGAGCGGACCCGCGAGCTGGATGACGCCCTGATGCGTGAACGCTCCGCGGCCGATCTGTATCGCAATTTCGCGGGCATGATCTCGCACCAGTTCCGAACGCCGCTCGCGGTGGCGGATTCCGCGCTACAACGGCTGATCCGCCGAGGCGCGCAGGCGGATGCAGAAGAGATCACCAAACGCGCAACCGGCGCCCGCGAAGCCCTCTCGGGATTGACGCGGCTTGTCGACAGCACGCTGGAGGCGGCACGGCTTCGCGCGGGAGTGGTCGGGACGCAACGGACCACCTGCGATCTTTCCGACCTGCTGGCGCGGGTCGTCGCCCGGCATCGCGCGGCCTCCCCCGCGACCGGGGTCGACATAGCCGTCGATCCCGCGAACGACGGCCTCGCGCTTTGCGATCCGGTCCATGCCGAACAGGTGTTGGACAATCTCGTCTCGAACGCCGTGAAATACGCCCGACCCGGCTCCGTGGTCTCGGCGTCCGTGCGTCCCGACGGCGACCGGGTCCATTGCGACGTCACCAATGAAAGCGACGTGATCCCCGAAGACGAACGCGACCGCCTGTTCGACCCCAACTTTCGCGGCAGCAACAGCATCGGAGTGGCCGGCACCGGCGTCGGGCTGTTCATCGCCCGAAGCCTCGCCCGGATGCAGGGCGGCGAGGTCAGCTTGCAGCCCGGCGCGCGCGATGTCACCTTTCGCCTCACCCTGCCCCGCGCCGAAGGACACGCCCGATGAGCGCCCCTGCCCCTCTGATCCTCGTGGTCGAGGATGAACCTTCCCTGAGACGCGACCTCATCGAAGAACTGGAGGAAGCGGGCTACCGCACCCTTGCCGCCCCGGATGGCGACGCCGCACGCAATCTGCTGGCAGATACCGCGCCCGATCTGGTGCTCTGTGACATTACCATGCCTCGTCTTGACGGTTTCGGGCTTCTGTCCGCGCTGCGCGATGAACATCGGGATCTGGCCACCACGCCCTTCGTCTTCCTCACCGCCATGTCCGATCCGCAGGAGGTGATCGCAGGCAAACTGCGCGGGGCCGATGATTATCTGGTGAAGCCGGTGGATTACGATCTGCTGCTGGCCACCGTCGATGCCCAGCTTCGGCAGGTGGCGCGCATAAGGGAACAACAGGACACCGATATGGCGCAGATGCGCCGCGCGCTGGCCGGGCTGACCGGCAGCGGGTCCGAACAGGCGCTGGACCTGATCGCCCTCGGGATCGTGCTGATTGATGCAGACGGAACCGTGCGGCACGCCAACCGCACCGCACGCGACATGGGAACGGCGGCAGAGCACGTGACCCTGCGACGCGGAACACTGCGGGCAACCGATGCGCAGAGCGACAAGGCGCTGCAAGCCGCGATAGCGGAAACCCTGGAGGCGGCCGTGACGGACACGGACGCGATCCGCGGGGTTTTGCTTCAGGGCGGGGATCAACCGATCTCGACGCTCGTCTGTCCGCTGGGAACCGGACCGCAAGCGCGGGTCGCGACCTTCCTCGCGCCGCTCAATCAGGTCAAGCAGGTGTCGGAACCGCTCCTGATCGAGATGTTCGACCTGACCCCGACCGAAGCGCGGGTCGCCGCCCGTCTGACCCGAGGCGCGCGCCCCGCCGAGGTAGCGCGCGAATTGGGCGTATCACAGACCACGATTTCCTTTCACATGCGGAACCTGTTTCAAAAGACGGGCACCAACCGGCAAACGGATCTGGTCGCCATGGTCCTCTCGGGGCTGACCCCGGTCCAGACACGATAACCCAATGCCGCGCCTTCGTGCGCCCCAAGCCTCACCGGTATATGCCGATATCGGCCATGTCCTCGCCAATTGGCCCTGCCAGATCCTCGATCGAATCGTACAGGATTTCGAACGCGTAATGGGGATTGTGGACGAATGCGCCCGGATCTGCCGTTACGAATTTCCAATTGTAGGCCGCGCGCAGCAAGCGCGGCGTCCAGCTCTTGTAAGTCACTGCCTTGCCGTCTTTTTCGTCAGCGCGCCCATCCTGGTTCGCATCCGCGAAAAAGTACGGATACCGATCCTGATACAGGAGCTTCGTCCCGGCGATCTCAAGAGAGTAGGCCTCGATATACGTCATCAACAGGGCGGCGTTGGCCGTCAGATCGGCCCGGATTCCTTTCGAAAGGTCGCCAGATCCATCGTAGCTGACCCGTGCGAGGCGGATCGCATCGACCTCGCCGTTTTCGTGACAGGTCGAACATACGTTTTCATTGACCCGCAGGGTGTGCGGATCGTGGCAAGAGGCGCATGTTTCGATGGGTCGAGCGTGGAAAAAGCGGCCCGAGTAGGACTTGCCCGGATACTCATATCCGCCTTTTGCCACGGAGCCGAGCCAGATCGCCCCGGCCAGGCGATAATGCGGGTTGATGAAGCTCAACTCACTGTCGACGGTATCATCGTCTACGCCGGCGGTCGCCTGGGCCACGGCACTGCCCGCCTGACGCCCGGAGTGGCACGTCATGCACGCCGCTTCGATCGGCGATACAGGGTGCATCACGCCCGACGGCATTTTCACTTCGGTGACTTGCGCCAACCCCGGGTTATGGCAGGTCGCGCAATCGACCACGCCGCCGGTGGCAATCGGCCCCTGAACGCCCGGTTCGCTGCCGTCCAGCCCATGAAAATCCCGGAACCCTGCGCCGGAGTGGCAGGCTGCGCAGGCCACGTTGACCTCGCCCTCTTCGTCCCAATGGGTAAAGCTCTCCGATCGGGCGTCCGCGTGAGGGGAGGTTGCCCAAAGGGAAATGAACTCATTGTTCTTGATAACGATCTGGTCCGCGCGAAACGGGCCAGTGTCCGGCAACACATAAGGCGTCAGCGCTTTCTCGATTGCTTCCATTTCGCTCCCCAGGTCGCTTTGCTCCACACCTTGGCTCAAAGTGGGCGACGCGGCACCCAGGGCGAGTGCCATCAAAGCTACACGAAAAATGCGAATTATTTGAAGATCTTGAGACATCGGCTGCACCTCTGCTAAGAGTTCTTATCACTCGGACCATGGTATGTTATTTGGGTCCTGATAGCTAGTTAAGTCGCTTCACCGTCACTCGACCATGTTAGTCAGGACGATATGCACGCGTTCAGTTTTCCTTCAGGTCTCGATACGTCGCCCGAACAGGTAGCGCTTTCGACGTGCGAAGCTGTTCGCTTGATTACAGAAGAAGCCGCCCTGACCCCCGCCGCGGGCGAGGAGATACGACTGGAGACCGTCGTGTCCGAAGGCCACGTGGTGGATCAGGGTCAGCCAATCGCCACGCTTCATGGGTCGACCACGATTTCCATCGTCGCGCCGATGGCGGGGCGCATCGCGTCGATGGAACTCCGACCCGGACGGCGTCTGGTGCAAATCGTGCTGTTTCGCGAGCGGGGCGGCGACCGTCATGTTTTCAATACGAAAGGCGCAGAGGCCGATCCAGGCGTGCTTCGAAACCTGCTCCAGCAGTCCGGCATATGGCGACTTGTTCGCAGTCGTCCGTTCGGGGCCATGCCGCGCGTGGACGAGCACCCGGCCGCCATCTTCGTCATGGCAAGTGACAGTCGCCCCGGATCGCCCGACCCTCGTCTTGCGATCCAAGGGCGTGAAGACGCATTTGAACGCGGCCTGTCGGCGTTGACGACCCTTACAGATGGGCCGGTTTTCCTTGTCGCATCGAAAGGCAAGGTACCGGGCGACGATCTCAGACGCGTCACACGTCTGACAAGCGGCAGGTTGCACCCGATGGGACTTGCCGGGTTGCACGTACACCGCCGTTTTCCGGCGACGCCCAAAGCACCGATCTGGGATGTGCAGGCCGAAGTCGTCGCGAATCTCGGCGATTTGCTGGCAACGGGGCTTTTGCCCGAAACGCTGCTAGTCAGCCTGACCGGCACGGCGTTGCGCGAACCCCGGCTGGTGCACTGCCAGGCAGGGGCCGACCTGCGGGGATTGAGCCGTGAAGTCGTTGAGCCCGGACCGCATGTGGTTCTGAGCGGGTCGGTGCTTGATGGCGCTTCGGCGCATTGGTTGCGCCCAAGAGACCGGCAGGCAAGTGTCATCCGGAAAGAGACCCAGCACGAACGGAGCCATTGGTTCCGAAATGCACTTCGCACCGCGTCCCGCCCCTTGCCAATCATACCAACAGCCGCTCTCAACCAATCTTTCGGAGGGAACTTTCCCGCCGCCGCTTTTGTCCGAGCCTTGGCGGCAGGAGACATTGAAACGGCCACGAAGTTCGGCGCCTTGTCCTTTCTGGAAGAAGACCTTTCCCTCGCCGATTTTGTAACCGCTGCCGACCCGCCCCTCTCCAGGCAACTCCGGGTACTGTTGGACCGGGTCCAAGACGAGGAGTTTGGCCAATGATCCGCGGTCTTTGGGACAGGGAAACAGTCGCTTTGCTCCTCCTCGCGGCGCTCATGCCCGTGGCGTCGGCTTGGCTTTGGTTCGGTGGGACAGAGGCACTGTTGCGCCTGCTGCTAACGCTGACCGTCTCAGGGATCTGGCATTTCGTCTTCATGATCGTGCGTGCCCAACCACCCTCGTTTGCAGGCGCTATCACCGCTCTCGGGGTCGCAATGTTTGCACCCCAGGACCTTGGCTTGGTGGCCATGCTGTTGGGCATCAGTTTCGGCACCGTGATGGGTGAGTTGGTGTTTGGCGGATGGGGACGCAACGTGTTGAACCCGGCAACGGTCACGCTGGCGTTCCTTGGCTTTGGTTACCCCGGTGTCTCCTGGCCCGACTTCCTGCTTCCCATCGCATGGGCGGCGATCCCAACCGCCGCCCTTGGGGTCATCTTCGGGGTGATGCCCGTGCGTGTCATCCTTGGCGCAGTCGTTATCTTGATGCCCGCCTGGGCCTTGGGTTTGCAGAGCCAACCGGCGTTGGTGGGCGCTGGATTGGTATTGGTCGTTTTGGTCAGCGATCCGGTGGCAAGTGCCTCAACCAGACTTGGCGGCTGGCTCAACGGGCTGACCTATGGGGCGCTTGTCGTCCTGTTCGCCATCCATTGGACGGACGCGGCGGCGGTGCAGCTTGCGGTCTCCGCCGCGCTGCTGGCAGGCCTTGCTGCCCCCCTCCTGGACGAAATCGCAATCACGCTCTGGATTGCACGAAGGACTGGACGACATGGCTGATCTCAACCCCGTTTCGGCCTGGCGCCGATTCCTGGCGCTCCCGAACGAAAGCCGAACCAAAACGCTCGTGATCGCGTTCCTGGTCTCGACGGCCTGCGCTCTCCTGGTTTCCGGAGCCACGGTAATCTTACGCCCGATCCAGACAGCGAACCGCGCAGCGGAACAACAGGCGCGACTGGAAGGGCTCATCGCAGGTATTCCGGGCATGGCCACGCTCTTGGCGGAAGAAGGGGGCACGCTCTCGACCGTGGTTATCGACCTCGACACCGGACATGCCGCGCAGGACGTAACCCCGGACAATTTACCGACCGCACTTGAAGACGCGGCGAACTGGACGAAACTTGATCCGGCCAAGGACCTTGCCGGCATCGGGCGTCGCCCGGATTATGCGCAGGTTTATCTGCTTCGCGACACCGAAGGCGACATCTCCGTCGCGGTCCTTCCGATTGCGGGGGCTGGCTACAACGGTCCGATTGACGCGATCCTTGCATTGCAGGGCGATATGAACACGGTGGCCGGCTTGGCCATAACGGGCCAGTCGGAAACGCCGGGGCTTGGGGCACGCATCGAGGAGGTCGCGTGGTTGCGCCAGTTTCCGGGCCGCAAAATTGCGGACGCGGCAGACCGTGTGCGGATCTCGGTCGTGCAGGGCGAGGCGAGCAACGAGTTCGAAGTCGAGGGCATCACGGGTGCAACCCGAACGTCGAACGCCATGAGTAACATCCTGCGATTCTGGGCCGGACCGGATGGCTATGGACCGTTCTTTGACGCTGTAAGGCGAGGAGAATTCTGACATGGCGACGCGGACCTACCTGCAAACACTGACAGACCCGTTGATCCGGCAGAACCCAGTCACTCTGCAAATCCTGGGCCTTTGCTCGGCGCTGGCGGTCACCACGTCGCTTGCCGTTGCCTTGACCATGTCAGCCGCCTTGACGGCGGTCCTGGTGCTCTCTGCTGGCCCGATCAGCCTGATCCGCCGCCATATCCCGGACTCTATCCGCCTCATCGTTCAGATTATCATCGTCGCATCCATGGTCATCGTGATCGACCAAATCCTGCAAGCCTACTTTTTCGAATTGTCCCAGAGCCTTTCGGTCTTTGTCTCCCTGATCACCACGAACTGCTTGGTATTGGGTCGGACGGAGGGCTTTGCGCGTCACAACCCGCCTTTTCGAGCCTTGGTGGATGCCTTCGGCAACGGTTTGGGGTATTCGCTCATCCTCATCCTTATGGGTAGCCTGCGTGAGGTGTTCGGGGCTGGGAAGCTGTTGGGGTTCCAAGTGCTTCCCACGGTCGATCAAGGCGGGTGGTTTACGCCCTTGAACCTGATGCTCCTGGCGCCCGCCGCATTCTTCATGTTGGGGCTGATCGTGTGGGCGATCCGCTCTATCCTGCCCGAACAGGTAGAACCGCTGGACCATGCGCCGCCCAATGCGGAAAGGCTCGTCGACTGATGGACCTCTGGACCCTCTTCCTGCGCGCCGCATTCGTCGAGAATATGCCGCTCACGCTTTTCCTGGGCCTGTGCACCTTCATCGCGTTGAGCAAACGGTCGTCCTCCGCGATTGGTCTAGGGGTTGCGATTATTGCGGTCATGTCGGTGACCACACCGATCAACTACCTGATATACAAAGCCCTTCTCGCACCGGGTGCATGGGAATGGCTCGGGATGCCGGACACGGACCTGGGCTATCTCAAACTCATCGCCTTCATCGGCGTCATCGCGGCCTCGGTCCAACTGCTGGAGATCGTCCTGGACCGCTTCTTCCCGGCAGTCTATTCGGCTTTCGGCGTATTCTTACCGCTGCTCACCGTACAATGCGCCATACTCGCGTCGTCCCTGTTTATGGTCGAACGTGATTACAACCTCGTTGAAAGCGCCGTTTTTGGCTTCGGCGCGGGGACCGGCTTTGCGGTCGCGGTTGTCATGCTGGGTGGTATTCGCGGGCGGCTTGACTATGCCGATCTGCCGAGTGGTCTGCGTGGCCTTGGAATGACCTTTACGCTGGCCGGCATGATGTCGCTCGGCTTTTCCGCCTTCGGGCAAATGGTCGCGCCATGACCGAATTTCTCAACAGCCCGGTGACGCAGGAAATCCTTCTGGGTGCAGGCATCATTGTCTTGATCGTGCTGGCTCTATCGCTCGCGCTTATCATAACGCGCCGCGTCCTGATTCCGACCGAAGCATTGCAGGTCACCGTGAATGGGACCGAGATCATTTCAGCGAACCGTGGCGATCGGCTCTTGGGCGTGCTCCACGGCGCGGGCATCGGTATTCCTGCGGCCTGTGGCGGGTCCGGAACCTGTGGACTGTGCCGGGTGCAGGTGACGGGAGAGGGAGCAGGCGAACCTCAGGCCACGGAAAAGGGCGTGCTTTCGGCTGCGGAGCGACGCGAAGATACGCGACTTGCCTGCCAGACCATTCTTCGGGGGCCCTGCGCCGTGACGGTCGCGTCCGAGTTTGTCGGGTCGATGGGGTTCACCTGTCGTGTCCTCTCCAACGTCATGAAAGCGCCCCTGATCCGCGAATTGACGCTGGCGTTGCCAGAGGGGCATGACTTCTCCTACCGCGCGGGCGACTTCATGCAACTCACGGCGCCCGCTTACGACCTCGACTTTTCCCGAATCGAGATCGAAGACGCGTTTCAAGAGGAATGGCGCCTTGCCGGGTGGCGCGACCTGTCCTGTGCGTTCCGGTCGAAGACGACCCGCGCCTATTCGGTCGCCTGTCGCCCGGAAGACGCCGCCGCAGGACGCGCCGTCTTCAATATTCGCCTCGCGGTTCCTCCGGCAGGCAAGGAAAAAGAACTCCCGCCGGGGCGCGTGTCCTCTTGGCTGTTTTCGCTCGGGCCGGGGGACGAGGTGCAAGCCTCGGGGCCTTTCGGCGACTTTCATGTGCAAGACACGGCCCGCGAAAAAATCTTTATCGGCGGCGGCGTCGGCATGGCCCCGATGCGCGCCATGATCCACCAAGAGCTTGCCAAAGGCACGGACGTGCCAATGCACTTCTATTACGGCGCCCGAACCGCCGGCGACCTTTACTACGTCGAGGAATTCAACGCGCTGGCAGAGGCGCACGAGAATTTCTCCTGGGTTCCCGCCCTGTCCGACCCCGCGCCGGGTGACCGCTGGACGGGTGCGCGTGGCTTCATACACGATACCGTCAGAAGGTATCTGGCCAAGCACCCAAGGCCGGAGGACTGCGAATACTATCTCTGCGGCCCGCCCGTCATGATTTCCGCCGTGATGAGTATGCTCGCGCAGTTTGGCGTTGAACCTGCTATGATACACAACGACGATTTTGGAGTCTGAGCCATGAACCCTGCACACACCCGTCGCCGTTTTCTCGCGCTCGGTGCGGCTGCAATCGCGACATCTCGCCTTGCGGCCCCGGCGCTGGCGTTCGGTGCAGACCCGCTCGTGAAAGAGCAAGGCATCGCCTTTGGTGCGGACTGGTCGGTGACAATGCCGAGCAAGGTTGATCTGACGACGCTGCGCCCGCAGATTGAAGCCGTGCTTGCCACGGTGGACCGGATGATGTCGCCCTGGCGCCCCGATAGCGAAATCAGCGTCTTCAATGCGGCAGCGCGCGGTGAATATGCCGTGTCTCCCGAAACAGCCTTCGTGGTCCAGTCCGGTCTCGGTCTCGCGCAAAAAACCGGCGGTTGGTTTGACCCCGCGGTGGGGCCTCTCGTCGCCCGATGGGGGTTTGGTCCCATTCAGGGCACGACCGGGTCTGAGCAGAACTGGACACAGCTTGCCGCGTCGGAAGCGACGCTTTCCAAGACCCGGGATGATCTCACGCTCGACCTGTGCGGGATCGCGAAGGGGCGCGCGCTCGACCGGATCGCGAACATCTTGAAAACGGCCGGGCACGAGGATTTCCTGATCGACCTGGGCGGCGAGTTGATCGGCCATGGTCAGCATCCCGAGGGGCGCGGCTGGCGCGTAGCCGTTGAAGATCCCCGGATCGGGGTTGTGGGCGCTGCTGGCGTGCTTGACCTCAGTGGGCGCGCGGTTGCGACCTCGGGTTTTCGGGCGCAAAGCTATCAGATTGGCGATCGGACCTATTCCCACATCATCGACCCGCGCAAAGGGTTGCCGGTCCAAACCGAGACGCTCTCCGTGTCCGTTCTCGCGACAGATGGCATGACCGCCGATGCCTGGGCGACCGCCCTGACCGCCGCCGGGGCAGAAGGCCCTGCGCTCGCTCGATTGCACGGCATCACCGCCTTGTTTTTGACCGCGGATGCCACCGGGCTACATCCGATCGCAACAGGCGGTTTCGACCGCTATCTTCTGTGAGGCCCCAGTATGGAAGTCTTTCTCGCTCTCGCCGTTTTCCTCCTCGCTGGCTGCGGACTGGCGGCGGGTATCTTCTTCGGTCGCGGCCCCGTCAAAGGATCTTGTGGCGGGATGTCTTGCCTCAAGGATTATGACTGCGAAGCCTGTCCCAACCGTCACACCGCGAGGCACGAGCCATGACCTCGATTGACGAGATCACGCGCCGCGACGCCCTGACACTCACCGCCGAAACACCGATCCGCCGCGCGGTAGCGCAGCTGGTAGAGCAGGATGTCCCCGCAGCCCTCGTGGTGGACGACAGCGGGAGTCTAATTGGAATTCTCACGCAGAAGGATTGCTTCAATCCCGCTTTGACCGCGTCGTATTACAACGAATGGAAAGGGATCGTGGAAGATTTCATGTCGCGAAACGTGGTAAGCCTGCCAGCCGCCACCGACATTGTATCCGCCGCCGAAGCCTTCCAAACCCACCCGCATCGTGTGTTTCCAATTCTGGACGGAGAGCAGCTTCTGGGGATGCTGCACCGGTCCGATGTTCTGGCACGACTGCTCAAGATGGGATGAGCGGGTTCGCCGGGCCTTGTCACGGGCTTGGAACGGAACGACCGGCGCCCCGGAACCTCATGTCACCGCACGTCCGGCACGCCGACGATCTGCCGTCGCATCTGTTTCACGATATTGAGCTGATGGATCTGGCTCGTGCCTTCGTAGAGCCGGAACAGGCGGACATCGGGTGTTGTCACATTAACGGGGCTTTGTTGCATAAATCGCTTCAGGGATTCACTGTATGAATCCAGCATGATAGCTGGGCGACATGAGCAGTTGGGCCCCTACGAAGTACAAGACCAGGAACTGGCCTTCGTACAACACAGCGCTGAAGCAACGCGGATCGCTGTCGATTTGGTTTGATCCGGAGATGACCTGGACGCCGCCGCCAACGGGCAAGCGTGGGCGACAGCAAGAGTTCAGCGACGCGGCCATCCAGACCTGTCTGACGCTAAAAGTGCTATTTGGCTTGCCGCTGCGGCAAACCACGGGTTTCGTCGAAAGCCTGTTGCGGTTGGTTGGGTTGGACTGGGCAGTGCCCGATTTCAGCACCCTTTGCCGCCGTCAAAAGACACTGAACGTGAGCTTGCCGTATCGCGGTGCCACCGACCCTCTGAACCTGCTCATCGACAGCACGGGCATCAAATCCGAGGGTGAAGGGGAATGGAACGCGCGCAAGCATGGCTGCCCCAAACGGCGCATTTGGCGCAAGATACATATAGGGATCGACGAGGAAACGCTGGAGGTGCGTGCAGTCGAGGTCACCACCAGCAATGTCGGTGACGCCCCCATGCTCCCAGAATTACTCAACCAGATCCCGCCTGATCAGAACATCGGATCAGTGACCGCAGATGGGGCCTATGACACGCGCAAATGCCATGACGCGATTGCCGCCCGAAATGCCCACGCCGTCATACCCCCGCGCAAGAACGCCAAACCGTGGAAGCCCACGAGCGCCGGGGCCGTCACCCGAAACGAGGCGGTGCGTGCATCCCGCTATCTTGGCAAGGCATTGTGGCGACGTTGGAGCGGATACCACCGCCGAAGCCGCGTCGAGACCAAGATGAACTGCATCAAGCTTCTCGGCCAATCCCTGATGTCGAGAGACTTCGACCGGCAGGTCGCAGAAATCCAGGTCCGCATCGCCGTCCTGAACCGCTACACCGCTCTTGGCATACCCGTCACAGAGGCCGTAGGATAAATCCGTCCGGGGAAAGGGGAACTCCAGCCTTCAGATGATTTGTGCAACAAAGCCAGGTCCGTACCAAAGTGATAGCAGTGACGTCGACCTGACGTTGACTCGCGTCCGTAAACTGGGCCGCGGCAATCGCCGCACAAGAGAACCGGATCACCTCTACGCCTTGATCGAGTCGCCTCTGCCCGCAACTCGGTCCATTCTGTATCGGACAGCGCCTGCAAGTACGTTTCGGCGCGAACTGGATGCTGAAAACCAGGAACATAGATTGCTTCGATGCTGAGGTTGGCTTTAGTCACGGAATGTCACTCAGCTCCAACTCCGGTAAGTCCCGCAACGTCTGCAGATCAAACGTCGTCAGAAACGTCTTCGTCGTCACAAAGGTGTGCGGCGCGCCCGGCCGCGGAGACCTGGGACCCGACGCAATCAGATCCTTGTAGCGCAACCGTGCCAGCAGGTCGCGGCTGACCTCCTTGCCGAAGATGTCGGCCAAGCCTGCCCGGTCGATCGGCTGGTGATAGGCGATGGCGCAAAGCACCCCCATCTCCATCTCGGTGAAGGCCAGCGACTGGTCGCCCAGATCAGCGGCGGCCTTGATAGCGTCCTTGAACTGCGTCCGGGTCCGGAACATCCAGCCGCCTGCAACCTGAGCCAGCTCGTAGGGTCGGCCAGACAGCTCGGCTTGAATGTCGTCGATCAGCATCTCGACCGAAGCCCCCTGCCCCACCACGCGGGCCAGGTCCTCGTGGCTAACTGGTGAGGCGCTGGCGAACAACACCGCCTCGACCCGGCCCATCCATTCGCGCCAACGCAGCTCCTGCGGCAGATCGTCGAGTTCCCGGTCAAAGACGGTGCCGCCCTCGCCCGCCGGTTTCCGTTTCCTGGTCGCGGCCGTCATGGCCCGATCCCGTAGAGCCGGAACGTCGGCCGACCGGTCAGCTCCCGCGCCACACCCAGTTCAACAAGCCGGTCGCAGAACCGGCGCGCGGCGCGGTCGGTCATGGGGATGGAGGTGCCGCGGATGAGCGGTGCCAACATCGAGGCCGGCGCCACGGCATCCTCGGCCAGGAACAGCTCGACGGCCGCATCCGATCCCTTTGCCCGCAGCTTCGGGGCGACGGTGCGAAGTGCTTCCGCGCGACGGGCCAGATCCCGCGTCAGCCGGACCGTCTCCTCGATGCTCTGCAGAATCCGCGCCTGAACCGCAAGCCCGACTCCCTGCCTCGACGCCGTCAGATCGCGCAACACCGACTTTGTCAGATGCTGCGCCGAGAGCGGGAGCAGGACCTTCCAGGTCAACGCCCGCGCCAGGACGACATCGGAGAGCAGACAGGCGATCCGTTCCGCCCGGTCGTCGGTGTCGAGAACGGCGCGCAGGACGGCCACGCAGCCCGCCAGAGGCCCATGAGTCCGGGCGCGTTCTTGCCCGGCGTTCAGCCAGCGGGCCACTTCCTCCGTGAGGTCGGGACCGATCAGGTCTGCGATCTCACCAGGCCCACGCAGTCCTAGCCGCACCGCGTCGCGCCAGAAGGCCATCAGATCACCATCCGGGCCCCGCGCCGCGCCCGGCGGTGCCAGGTGGAAGGCGTCGCGGATATCGGCCTCCCGTGCCAGCCGCCCTTCGAGTTTCGAAGTTGCGGTCGCCGCGCCGAGAGCCAACCGATTGGCAAGCAGTTTCAGCGGCACGCCATGCCTCGGATCACTCACCAGCTGGTCGAGCACCGTCAGCGCGGCCCCTGACCGAAAGGCCACAGTTTCAAGGGTTTCGGGCCGCCCGGAGGTGACCCAGCCCGGCACCTGCGGTAGGGTGTTCAGGTCGTTCGAGATCGCTGTCGACTGGTATGTCATGCCACAAGACTAGTCTCCTACGGCGCTTTCGTCCACAATATGATGTGAAAACCGCCGCACCTTGCCCGCCTCAATTATGTCCAATGACTTTGCCTTATCGGACATGTGAATCCGGCCACGCCTCCGCTGCAATGGGCCGTCGCCTTCCACGCCCTCGCGACCGCTTCCGCGCGAACCTGACCAAGGTCGCCAGACCATAAAAAAGGGGCCGCAAAGTGCGGCCCCTGCCCCGTAGGTTTCGCCGCGAAACCCTCAGCCGCGCGAGAGAAGCGCTTCGACCTCGTCGGCAATCGTGCGCATCAGAACCCCGTCGACCCGGTCGCCGGAGAGCCGCAGCACCCAGTCGTTCCCATCACGCTCGACATCGACCTGCACGCCTGCGTCGGTCTTCCGGCTGCGGGTAACCTCCCGCTTTGGCCGCCCGCCGCGGCTTGGGTCGGGCTTTGCCGGGGTCATGGCCTCGATCGCGGCGAGCACCACCGCCAGCTCCTCGTCCGGGGTCTCCGGTGTCGCCTCGGCCAGGGCATCGCGGATCGCGGCTTCCCCCCCGGCCCGGAGCGCCGTGGCCAGCTTCAGCCCGTCCTTTTCCCGAAGGCTTTCGGGGAAGACGAGCATGTCGCCCAGCTCTTCGAAGATCAGCGCGAAAGAGCGGATCTTGGATCGTTTCGCTTTCGACCCGGTCGCAAAGAGCGCATCGACAGCCGCCTCGGTATTGAGAAACGCGCCTTCCTGGGCCGCGAGGACGGCAATGCGACCGCGTTCGAAATGGCTCAGATCGGCGCGGACTTCGTTCTCTTCGACCATCGCGACAAAGGTGCCGCCCATGGCCGAGGGTTCACGAACAACGGCGCGGATGGCATCGTAACGCTCGCCGTCCCAAAGCTCGCGCAGGCCCTGAACGGCGACGAACCGACGGTAGCCCGAAAGCAATCCGTAGCGCTTTCCGTCCCCCGGTTCCTGCCGCTCGAAGACCTCGATGGGCAGGCGCAGACCGTGGGCGGCGATGGAGCGTTTCAGCTCTTCGAGCTCCTCGCCATCCATCCACATGCGGTCCCGGATCAACGCCCCTTCCTCGATGTCGGAGAGCGGGATTTCCATGATGAGCCGACCGGCATCCTCGGCTTCCCGAAGCCGTTCCGCATCGGTTCGGTTGCGCGCCACTTCGGCTTTTTCCTCGGCAGAGCGATGGTCGGCGGCCTGCGCGGTATCCGCCGCGACTTGCGCGATGGGCGCGGACAGCGGCCCCTTGGGGGTGGTTTCGCGGCGAAACTCCGCCTCCAGCGCGCTCAGATCATCGGCGCTCGGCGCCTCCAGTTTGCGTCTCTTGGCCATCTATCACGCCTCCTCGTTCTCAGCGTTTTCCATCTGCTGGTCGCGCCACCACGACCCCAGGATAAGCGATTTGACCTCGGCCCATGTGCCGTCGAAGGTTTCACGCCCCCGCACGTAGGTCTCGCGGTTGAAGTCGCGGTAGTCCGTCTCGTAGATCCCCGAGACCTGCTCGCCCGCCTGGCCGACCATCGCGGTCAGTTCCTGGCGGTAGGCGGTCATGAAGTCCCCGAAATAGGCCTGGATCACGTTTGCCAGATCGGTCTGCTGCGCGGCATCGAAGCGGGTGATGATGGCGCGCACCGCGTCCCATTCGAACCGCATTTCCGGCAGGCCATCGCGCCGTCGCACCCGGTTTTCGCCCTCCTCGATGGAGGCGAATGTGGAATAGATCATGTCAAAGAACCGGCCCGTCGAATCGAATTCGAGGAAAGAGGCCCCCAGCGGCACCAGCAAGATATCGGCGGCGGCGAGCGCGTTGATGGTCAGGTAGCCAAGCGCAGGGGGCGTGTCGAGCAGGACGATGTCATAGTCGTCCAGCGTCCCGCTGTCCTCCAGCGCGTTTTGAAGCGCGTCCCAGAGCGGCCAGGACCGAAGCTGCATCCGCCAGACCGGCACCTGGAACTCGGCCCAGTAGAGATTGAGCTGCGCGCCGATCAGGTCGATGTTGGGCCAGTGGGTGTTCTGGATCAGGTTTCGCGGCGAAACCTCAAGCGCCTCGGTCAGGGTTTCGTCGAAGGGGTAGGGGGCCTGGCCAGCATTTTCGCGCACCTCGTTTTCCGCTTTGAGCGAGGTCGCGAAATCGCGTGCGATCAGGGGAAACGCCGTCATCCATTCATCCTCGACCGTGCCGCCGAGAATCGACGTCATCGACCCCTGACTGTCGAGGTCGATCACCAAGACTTTGTAACCGTCCAGTGCGGCGCTCATCGCAAGGTGGGCGGCGGTTGAAGTTTTACCGACCCCGCCTTTGAAGTTCGCGACCGCCACGACCTTGGCGGGGAGGCCCTCGGGGCGCCAGGACTTGTAGGTTTTCCCGGCGGCGCCCTCGGAGGCGAAATGCTCGCGGATGGTCAGAACCTCATCGAGGGTGAACCACTTGGCCCCCGATTCGCCTTCGCCCTGTGGCAGGTCGGGATTGGCCTTGAGCACGCGCCGGAAATGCGCGGCGGCGACCGGGATCAGGTAGCGGGTGATTTCCCAGATTGAGAACTTGCGCAGCCGTTTGTTCCCATCGGGCGCGTAGCCGCGCTTGGCGAGATCGTCGCGGCCACGCGTGGCGAAAGCGGCCGCTTTTGCGAATCGCGCGGTCTCGATAGGGTCAGCCAGACGTTTCGCCGCGAAACCCGGGTCGATGTTGAAATACGGTGGAAGATCCTGCTTGTTCGATGCCATTGGTGCCTCGTCATGTTAGACGTTTATTGTGATGTCGTCGAAACTATCGCACATGATGAGGCTCAAGTGAATCGAATTGAGCCAATCCCTTCTCTCCATACAATATATAGAAAACTGACCGACCGCCCGCTTTCGTTATCTTTCAGGACTTTAGAATCTTTGCTTAGAAAAAAAAAAGCGGAATCAATATGTTACGGCGTGTTCGGTGCCCATCAACGGGAGAAAGGGCACCCTAATACGGGGATTTGGGAACCCTTTTCCGGGATAAGCGGGTCCGATTCGCGGGGGCCAGACTCGGTCAGGGGCAAAAACAAGGGTTTTTTGCTGTATTAGGCTCTAATGGACCGCGCGGGAGCCTGGCAGGGTCAAACCGCATCCCGTATCCGGGTCCCTTAACGAAGCGGGTCGATCCATTAGGTGCCTGAATACGGGATGCTGTCATAGGTGCCAAGAGCAGACTTGATCGCGGGTGCCTTATGGCCGAGACTGCGGAAAAAGAACGAGCAGGTGACACATGGAAGAATTCGCGCGGGATCGGCTGACCGGTTCGCTCCGCCGCGGGGCGGTGAAGAAACACGTGGCCGCGATCCACGTGTCGGGGAAATTGACTCTATTACAGCGGAAATTGAGCAATGTGCTCCTGCTCAATGCCTATGACACGCTGACCACAAACCGCCGTCACCAGATCGACGCGCGGACGCTGTGCATGATGATCGGCTACAATTCGAACGATTTCGACACGCTGAAAGACAGCCTGCGTGGCCTGGCCGAGACGGTCGCCGAGTGGGACATGCTGGATGAGCAGGGGCGGCAGGAATGGGGTGTCTCGTCGCTTCTGTCCTATGCCAAGCTGAAAGGCGGCGTTTGCGAATACGCCTATTCCGATGCGCTGGCGGAGAAGCTGCATGACCCGAAAGTCTTTGCGCTCATCAACCTGAACATCCAGCGTCGCTTCACCTCCGGTCACGCGCTGGCGCTTTATGAGAACTGTTACCGGTTCATTCGGACGGGCAGCACCGGGTGGTGGTCGCTCGATCTGTTTCGCCGACTCATGGGGGTGGCGGACAGCGCCTATTATGAAAGCTACAAGCATCTGAACGCCAAGATCATCAAGCCGGCGGTGGCGGAGGTGAACAAGACCTCGAACATCCTGGTGACGCCGGAGGTCAAGAAGATGGGGCGGCAGGTGACGGATATCCGGTTCCTGATCGAAGAGAACCCGCAGCTTGCGATCCTCGACCTCGATGATGGCGAAGGGATTCGGAACGGCGCGGTCTATGCCCGGTTGCGCGGGCTTGGTGTCAGCGACCGGCTGGCGCGCCAGTGGATCGGCCAGCATGGCGAGGATTACGTGGGCCGGAAGATCGACTATGTCGCGGGGCAGGAGGGTGTGCGCAACCCGGTGCGCTATCTCTCCGCCGCGATCAAGGCTGACTTCGGCGCGGACGGGCAGGGGGGCACGCCGGCGCAGGCGCCGCCGCCAAGCTCGGACCGGGCCAAGCGGCTCGCCCGGATCAAGGCGCTGGTGGAGGCGCGCTCACCAACGCAGCGGGATGCCGACAAGCGGATGTTCCTGTCCCGGCTGGAAGGCGCGGCGCGGGACGATTTTGAGCGTCACGGCTGGATGAGCGCGCTCAATGCCGAGCGGATCGTGGCGTTCTGGGAGGACCTGGTGCCGGGGGCGTTCGACGAGGAGGCCTGATGTGGGTCACCAGGCCGGGTGATGCCGCCCGCGGTTCAGATCGCCCAGTCGCGGGTCAAAGGGTCGAAGTCGTCGCTGGACGAGAGGTCGAGTGCCCCGGTGTCCGGGACCTGCGTCTGACCGGCATGGACCGGTCCGGCCTGCGGCGTGGTCAGCGAGAGGAAACCGGGCGCGCGGGAGTGAAAGCCCCAGTACGAGGGGCCCTGTGGAGTTGTCACGCGCCAGAGCGTGTTCTCCGGGTCCGGTGCGTCACGCAGCCCGATCCCACGCACGAAGGCAGGTTCGGCCAAACGCGTGTGTGCGGTCAGCGCGCGGTTCGTGTTTTCGTCATGCCACTGCCAGTCGCCCTGGCCCTGCACAGGTCGCCCGGTCGTGACGACCACCATCAGGCGGCGGATCAGGCCGGACGTCTGACCTCCGAGGCGCAGCGGCACGGGGGCCGTGTCGGGCCGGTCGGCCAGGTCTAGGATCGGTGCGTGGGTCAGCACGATCAGGGCTGCGCCGAACCGGTTGCGGTCCAGGCACTGCGCCAGGCTTTCACCAAGCGGAAAATACCCGTCGAGGATATCGTCGAACCGCTGGCAGGGCAGGGGGGTCCGGGTCATGTCAGAACAGGTTGAAATATTCGGCCTGTTCCCAGTCCGAGACGGTCATCAGATACCGCTGCCATTCGGCGCGTTTCAGGTGGGACAGGTAGCCTTGGAACGACGGACCAAGGGCCGTGGCGAAAAGATCGCTCGCCTCGAAGGCTTCGATCGCGGCGATGAGGCTCGTGGGCAGGAGTGCGGTGTCGTCCGCGTAGGGCGTTGTGGTCGGCGCGGGCGCGGTGGCCCCTCGGGTGATCCCATCGAGGCCCGCGATGATCTGGGCCGCAAGCGCGTAGTAGGGGTTGGCGGTCGTGTCGGCCACCCGGTTTTCAACCCGAGAGGCCGGGTCGCCCCCGGTCAAGAGCGCGCGCAGCATGGCGCCCCGGTTGTCGGTGCCCCATTGCACGCGGTTGGGGGCAAGCTGAAACTCGGTGAAACGTTTGTAGCCGTTCACGGTGGGATTGGTCATCAGGCAGGAGGCCGCGGCGTGATCGAGCAACCCGGCGATCCATGCGCTGGCGGCGTCGGTCAGCGTGCCGTCCGCCTCCGCCATGAACACGTTCTGCCCGGTTTCACGCGACAGGAGCGATTGGTGGATGTGCCACCCGTTGGCCGCACTGTTGGGCACGCGGGGTTTCGCCATGAAGCTCGCATGAAGCCCCATGTCGCGGCAGACCTCTTTGACCATGGTGCGAAACAGCACGAAGCGGTCGGCCTGTGTCAAAGGATCGGAGGCGTCGAAGGTAAACTCGAACTGGCTCGGCCCCATTTCGATTTCCATCGACCGGGGGGCGAGGCCCATCGCCTCGGCGTGTCGGCGGAGCGTGTCCAGAAGCGGTTCGACTTCGCCATAGCGGGTTTCGGACAGGTAGGACCAGCCTTGGGTCGTGTTCCGGGTGCGCATGGCGGCCGGGGGCATGGTCGCATCCGCATGGTCGAGTGCGTCGTCCTCGATCTCGAACACCTGGAATTCGACCTCAAGGCCCATGACGGCCTCGAAGCCCGCTTGTGCCAGCCTGTCCATGGCCGTGCGCAGCACCTGGCGCGGCGCGATGGAGACCGGATCGCCGTTGGTGAACGCAAGGTCGCATATCAGGATCGCGGAATGCGGCGACCAGGGCAGGGGGGTCAGGCGGTTGGGATCGGGGACGAGCATGACGTCCCCCGCTCCGGCAAGCGGGCGACCGTCCAGCTCCAGCGCGCCGTTCCAGATGTCGAACACGGTCTTGTTGGCCGTGTCCTTCAGGAGAAGCGTGGAGGGAACGGAGAGGCCGTTTTCAAACAGCGACCCGAGCGTGCGCGCGGTGATCGTCTTGCCGCGCAATAGCCCGTGCTGATCGGGAAAGACCACGCGGATGGTTTCCAGATAGGTGCTGCCTCCCTCGTCCACCAAAGCGGCGGCGCGGGTGATCTGCTCCGGTGTCAAAAGGCCACGGCGCGCGAGTATGCCGCTTGAGATACGGTCCAATGTGGTTGTCGTCATGGGCGGATCACACCGAAGCGTCCCAAGGGCAGGCCGCCCGGCGGTCGAGGTCGGCAAGGTGGCTGGCCTCGGCCCAGTCCCCGGTGTCGCCGATGGCGTCGTTGGACAGGGGGCCGATGATCCGGGCCGCGCCGTCGTCCTGCATTGGCAGGGTTTCGGGGTCGTTTTGCTCCATCGCGTCCATGGCGCGGCGCAGCATCCGGCGATAGCGGATGATCGCCACGTCCGAGCGCCCAAGGTGCTCCTGCGTGCGGTCCTGGATCGCGCCCATGCCTTCGACTGCCCATTGGTCATGGACGTTGATGTCGAGCCCCATGCCCGTATAGGTCAGCGCGGCCTGTTCATCGGGATTGTAGTGGTATTCGTTCTCGCGGTTCTTGAGCGGGGCGTAATCCGGCAAACGGTGTTCCTTGAGCCGTTGTTCGCGCATCAGCTCCTTGTTCACGGGCTTGTCGAAGCTGGTGAAGATGGTGAACCAATAGCAGGTTTCGTCATCCACCGGGACGTGCCACTGCGTGATGGTCATTTCGCGCGACATGGGGATGCAGATCGCTTCGGGGAATATCTGGTTGGTGACGCGCACATGGGTGCGGCCATCCTCCATGTGGCGCAGCGCGGTGATCTTCAGGCCGTAGTCGGTTTCGTCCACCTGGATGTCCGGGCGCGGGTAGTCGCGCAGGAGCTTGGTCATCGGGATCTCGGTGGTCCCGGCCTTGTCGCGGAACTGCTTGCCGTAGCCGTCCTCCGGGTCGTCGTCTTCGAGAAAGCGGTGCAGGAAGGAGGCGTGGGCCGGGTCGATGCCGATCTCCAGCGCCTGAAGCCAATTGCACTCCCAAAGCCCCTTGAAGGCAAACACATGGCTGTCGGGGGCGCGGAAACAGTCGAAATTCGGGAAGGGCGGCGGGGTGCCGTCACCCAGATAGGCAAAGACCGCGCCGGCGCGTTGCAGGGCGGGGTAGGTGGGGCCGGTCGGGTCGATCTCGATCTCGTCTGAGGCCGGGTAATGCGTCGGGGCTTCATCGGCGCTGGCGATCCGCGTCGCGAGGTGCAGGGGGCCTTTGTCCTGCACGAGCACCAGCCGCTCGCCCAAGAGGTTCACGGGAACGCGGGCGCCGTGATCCAGCTCGTCGATCAGCGCGGCGGGCTGCCAGTACTGGCGCAGCACGGAGCCAGCGGGGGTATCCGGGCCGATCCGGGTGATCCGCTCGTTCAGTTGCGCTGAAATCATACTGCGTCCTCCTTCTGTCCGGTCTGGGCCAGGTCCGCGCCGACGAGCGCGAAAATCTCGCCGTTTTCTTCGCGGACCGGCACCATCGGCACCTTGATCTGTTCATACATCTTCGACCCTTCCGGTTCGGCGGGCTGTTCCACGCATTGCCCGGTCCGGTCAAAGTGCCAGCCGTGGAACGGGCAGCGCAGGCCATTGTCTTCGAGCCGACCGTAACACAGATCCGCGCCCCGGTGGGGGCAGTTGCGCCCGATCAGGCCCAGTTCGCCTTCGTCGTCCCGAAACAGCACGAGCCGGTGGCCGTCCAGCGTGACGGCGCGCACGGGGCGGGGGATGTCCAGATCGGCGCTCGCGGCGATGCGCACCCAGGTTCCTTGATTGTCGGTCTGGTCCGGCATGAGTGGCCCTCCCTCGTTGGCATGTGGTTGCTCTTTGGCGCTCGATGTGCGATTAACGCACGTATGGAGCGTTAATTGAACTCTGTCAGAGCGAAAGGCGGCTGTCAAATGAGTGATCGGACCTTTGCGGCGACATTGGCCAAGGGGCTTGATGTCCTGGCGTGTTTCGAGGAGCGGGCCGGTGTCCAGACGATGCCGGAGGTCGTTGAGCGAAGCGGGTTCGACCGGGCCACGGTGCGGCGTCTCTGTCTGACCCTGGAGGCGAGCGGGTACCTGGTCCGGGAGGGGCGCGGGTTTCGGCTGGCCCCGCGTGTTCTGGCGCTGGCGGGCGGATACCTTGCCGACCTTGACGCGGGCCGCCGGGTCCAGCCGGTGCTGCGCGAGGCGGCGGAGGCGCTCGACATGGAGGTCGCGCTGGCCACCCGCGACCGGATGCAGGCGATCTACGTGGACCGGGCTGCGCCCGCCTCGGCGCGGGTCACGCTGGGGCTGTCTGTCGGAAGCACGCTGCCGCTTTTGCATACGGCGGTCGGGCGGATGCTTCTGGCGCGGTCGGCGCCGGACATCGTGGAGGCGGCTTTGGCCAGGCCGCCGGTCCGGCACACGGAAACCTCGGAAACCGACCCGGCGACGCTCAGGTCCGCCATCGAGACGGCGCGGGATCAAGGCTATTGCATTGCGCGCAACGCGTTCGAACCCGGCGCCGCCGGTGTCGCCGTGCCGGTCGGATCGCTGGGCGACCGGCCCTTTGTCCTGGCGACCACGGCGACGGTCAACAGGTTCGACGACCCAAAGGCGCTGGACGAGGTGCTGAACGCGCTACGCCACGCCTCCATGGTGGTGGGGCGCATTGGTCAGCGGGCCGAGGGGGATACCGCGAGCGGGCGGGGCTAGGTGCCCAAGCTCTCAAGGATGGATTTCGTCTCCGGCAAGCGCCCGAGCGAATTGCCAATGTGCTCGCGCCAACGCGGGCCGACCTCCAGCGCGGTGGCATAGGCCCGGGCCAGATCATCGGGCCGGTCCTCGGCCATTGCTTCGATCAGGAAGGCCGCCTGCTCCCGATCCTTCGAAGATTTGAGGCTGCCGGCCCCGTCGCGCCGCCGGTCGGCGATGATCAACTTGTGGATCGCGAAGCGTTCCGGGCGCGGCACCTGGACGAGGATGCCGGACCGATAGAGGGCCGCGGCGAAGATCGGCTCGGCAATCAGGAAATTGAGGTAGTTGAGCGCCTGCGCGCCGACGCCGAGGGCGGGCAGGTCGCGGATGGTTTCATCCCCGAAGGCTGGCGTCAGGAACTCAATCAGCTGGCCGCTGCCCCCCTGCGCCCATCGCCAGGTCCGGCCTTTGTCGAGCCCGGGCACCGGGTCGAACTTCAGCGCCGAGAAGGTCTCGGCCAGGCCTGGGTCGACCTGATCCTGCAAGGCGAGGCTGAGCTTTTCAAATTGCGCGATGTCGATATCGCCGGTGTTCGCCATGCCGCCGAGAGGCAGGCGGATGCCAAGCTCGCCTTCGTAGAGCCGGAACGCATTCGTCCCGACAATCGTGCCGCCCAGCCGGAACGTCCCCGCAGCCGCCATGGCGGAGAGGATCGAGCCGGTTGCCCGGTCGGTGGGCGTCATGCCTTCGGCGCGCAAGAGCCGGACCAGTCGCGAGCGCTCGGCCTGTCGGTCCTTCGCGGTCGCGCGCAGCTCCTCGATCCGGTCGATACGCGCGCGTGTCTCGTCGTTGTCCTCGCCGATATAGATGAAGCGCATCTCCGTTCCGACGCGGCGGGCGGCATACCAATAGGCCTTGTCGCCGCGCTGTTTGAGCGTCGGTTTGCCCTCCACGCCGGACAAGGCGTCATCCTTAAGGAGCCGCACAAGGTCGGTGTAGGCGCTCATCGCGATGCTGCTGAGAGGGGTCATGCCTATCATTTCCATCTTTTGCTTGGCATATGTATACCTATCAAAACAGGAAAGTGCCAGGCAAGGCAGAAATCAGTCTTCAGTGATCGCGGTTTGGGCGGCGCTACCCGTCCGTGGCCGTGTTGTCCTGCGCCTTCAGCCGATAGTCGAGCTTGGCCCGCGTGAGGCCAAGCCGTCGCGCGGCGGCGGAGATATTGCCCTGCGCTTCGGATAACGCCCGCCGTTCGATCCGGGCGATCACGTCGTCTATGGATAGGCCATGGTCGAGCAGGGCGCAGACCGCTTGCCAATGGGCTTCGATCTGCGCGGGGTCGGGGGCGCTGCCCGTGTCACCGTCCGGGGTGTCATCGAAGTCCAGGGCGCCCGCGATATCGTCGGCCGTGATCGAATTCGGCGTCGCCGACCGAAGCGCCGCGCGCAGGATCGTGCTGCGCAGTTGCGGAAGGTTCCCCGGCCAATCCTGCTCCCGAATGAAATGGCGCGCGTCCTGTGCCAGGTGGCCGCCTATCTCGGTCTGGCGCGTGCTCAGGTGCGAGAGGTAGATGTCACCGAAAAGCGAAATATCGTCCTCGCGGGCCGCGAGGGATGGCATGGCGACCGGGAGAATGGAGAGGGCGTGAAGAAACTCTCCCCTCAGCCCGCTGTCGCGTTGAAGCTGCGCAAGAGAGAGGTGCGAGATCCCGACCAGCATGAAATTGTTGGGGGCTGCGCCGTCGGCGTGAATCAGATCCACCAGTTCGAGCTGGGTTTCGACGGGAAGGTCTTCCAGCGTTTCGATCACCAGCGTCTGTTCGCGCGCGCTCTTCTTCGCCAGCGTCTGGCGAATGCTACGGAGCAAATCGGGGAGGCTGTCGGACGCGCCGTGAACGCGGTGAAGTTGTCCGGACGAGAACCGTTTTTCATGGAGCCAGGCGGCGGCTTTGAAACAGCCTGCGCCGTCGGGGCCGGTGACGATCGTGCTCAGCCCGGCCATGGCGAGCCGGTCGAGTTCGTGGCGAACCGGGGCCACGATCATGTCCTCCAGAACGCCCGCGTTCTCGCTGCCCTTGGTCAACGCGTTGGTGCGAATCCGGGGCGATATCTCGGCGCGGGTGACCAGCACTTCTTCCAGGAAGGTGCGCACGAAGGGATCGTCCTTGCCCCAGTCATCGACGGTCTTGCCGACCACGCGACAGGATTTGTCGCCCATCGCGGCGCAACTCACCTCCTTGTAGAGGATGAGCTTTCGGAAAAAGGAGCTGGCATAGCCTGCGGCATATCCGGTCTGGGCCCAGCAGACCGGCTTGGTGGCGCGGCCATGGCGGCGGGCGTATTCGCTCGCTTCGACCGAGTCGTGCCATAGGAAGTCGCCGGAGAACCGATCGCTCTTGAAGTCGAAGTCGTTGTGAAGCGTTTCGACACGCACCGTGCCGGTGACCATGTGGATGCGCGTGCCGGCGGTAAAGGCATCCCCGATGTCGAGATTGGGCCAGGCGCGGCGCACGAACTCGGCATCTTCGCGCCCGTTTCGGTAGCCCAGTCGCAAGAGGAGGACCATGGCTTCGTGCTCGCCAAAGCGGCGCACGAGTTCGTCTTGCAGGTCTGCCCCGAAGGTTGCGCGGGAAAGAACCATGCGCGCGCCGTTGAGGTCGATGCTCCCGCGTGACGGGCTGAAGGTCATCCGGTCCAGCATGTCGGCGAGGGTGGGGCGACCGCCCCGGTCGAGCAGATCGCGTTCGTCACGGTTTGTTTTCATGGGTTCATTTAGTCAAATCATGAACCGATTTCATCATCTAATTAAGCGGCAGTGCAGAAAACGGGCGCGCTGATCCCCCGGGCCGCGACGGGAGGGGAGAATTATCCGCCGTGTTTCCAAGGGACAGAAGGGCAGAAACGCCGTTGCCGCGTTGCAGCGTGGAAAAAAGATTTTGACGAATTGTCGCACCCAACTGTCTCCTGTGTCTCGCCCCTGAAAACGGGGGGCAATGGGAGGACGACATGAACAAACAGGAATTGATTACCAAGCTGCCGGACGAGCCCCACGAGGCGATGATCAACCGGTTCGGTAAAGAGGGGGGGTTCATCCCCGGCGACGACGAAAACAACCCCTGGGTTCCGTTTGGGGAAGAGGCCGCGATCAAGCATCTGGCGTTTGACATTCGCCAGAACTCGGCCGCGAACATCCTTTGGGTCAAGGGTGGCGGACGCATCGGCACGCACAGGCACCGCGGCGTGGTATCGGCGGTGACGCTCGAAGGCTCCTGGGGTTACTACGAATACGACTGGATCGCCCGTCCGGGGGATTTCGTCTACGAGTTGCCCGGCACCGCGCACACGCTGTATTCCGACGATCCGAACGGCATGAAGGCGCTGTTCTGGCTCAATGGTGCGATCGAGTTCTTCGACGACGACGCGAATTTCGAATTCACCGCGGACGTGTTCTGGTTCATCGACCATTACGTCACCTACTGCGAAGCCAACAACATTCCCGTCAACAAGGATATGTTCATCTGATCCCGTCGGGACCGGATGGCGGAGGAACGCATGTCGCTTGAAACGATGTTCGATGTGGCGGGGAAATCCGTCATCGTGACCGGTGCGGCTTTCGGGTTGGGTCGGGCCTATGCCGAGATCATGGCGGAGCGTGGCGCGAACGTGACCTTGCTCGACATGAACGAGGATCAGCTTGAGCGCACGGTCGCGGATATCCGGGACACCGGGCCGCGTGGCGCGGTGACCGGGGCCGTGGTCGATGTGACGGATCGCGAAGCCTTGGCGGCGGCGTTTGACACCGCGGCCGAGGCGCAGTCCGGCATCGACATCGTCTTTGCCAATGCTGGCGTGGATGCGGGGCCGGGGTTTCTGACCCCGGAGGGTCGACGCAATCCCGAAGGCCAGATCGACGCCTTGGACGATGCCCATTGGGACAAGGTGATCGGGGTCAACCTGACCTCGTTTTACAACACGATGAAACTTGCCGCCCGGCACATGAAACAGCAGGGGCGGGGGGGCTCCATCATCGCGACCTCGTCCATCGCGGCGTTCTACGTCGATGGGATCGTCGGCACGCCCTACATGCCCGCAAAGGCCGGGGTCAGTCATCTCGTGAAGCAACTGGCGATGGAGCTTGGACGCTACAAGATCCGCGTGAACGCGATCTGTCCGGGGCCGTTCATCACCAATATCGCGGGCGGACGCATGGCCAATGTCGAGGACCGGCAGGCGTTCATCCGCTGGTCCTGCCTGGGCCGCGTCGCGGAGACGGACGAGATCAAGCCGCTGGCGCTCTATCTCGCGTCCGATGCCTCGGGCTATGTCACCGGATCGCAAATGGTGATCGACGGTGGCCTGATCCTGCGACCGGCGCAGGAAATCGACTGAATTTCGGCATGGCGGCGTGGTGCCGCCAGCCGCTACAGGTCATCAACCGGGCTGGAGGAGCTCGGGCGGTGGCGACATCAGGGAGGAAGACAATGACACTCAAGATCAATCCGAAGAACCATATCGACCGGCGGTCCCTTCTCAAGGGGCTGGGCGCCGTGACGGCGGCGACCATCGCGCTGCCCCATGCGGCGCGGGCGCAAGACGCCAAGACCATCAAGATCGGCGTCATCAGCCCGATGACCGGGCCCTTGTCGCTGTTCGGTGAAACCGATGAATACACGACGTCCAAGATCATGGATCTCGTCGCTGACGGGATCGAGGTGAACGGCGAAACCTATAACATCGAAATCCTGTTGCGCGATGCGCAGTCGAACCCGAACCGGGCCGCCGAGCTGGCGGGCGATCTCATTCTGAACGACGAGATTGCCCTGATGCTCCCGGCGTCGACCACGGACATCAACAACCCGACCGCCGACCAGTGCGAGCTTTACGGTGTTCCCTGTATCTCGTCGAATTCGCCATGGCAGGCCTTCGTCATGCCACGGGGCGGCGGGGAGAACCCGTTCACCTGGACCTATCACTTCTTCTGGGGTCTCGAGGATGTGCTGGGCACGTTCACCGGCATGTGGAAGTCGATCGACACCAACGGCAAGGTCGGGATGCTGTTCCCCCGCAATGCCGATGGCGAAACCTGGGGCAACGACGAATACGGCCTTCCGCCAGCGGTGCGCGATGCCGGTTTCGAAGCCTTCGCGCCCTCGATGTTCGAGCCGCGCACCAATGATTTCTCGGCGCAAATCTCGGAATTCAAGGCGAACGATTGCGAGATCGTCGGGGGTATCACCTACGTGGCTGACCTCAAGACCTTCATCACCCAGTGCAACCAGCAAAATTACAAACCCAAGGTGGTGACGGTGGCCGCGGCGCTCCTCTTCCCGTCCGGCATCGAAGCCATGGGTGATCTGGGCGAAGGCATGTCCTCTGAAGTCTGGTGGACCCCTGCCTTCCCCTACACCTCTTCGCTGACCGGCCAGACGAGCCGCGAGATCGCGGATATCTGGGAAGAAGAGACCGGCAAGCAGTGGACCCAGCCCCTTGGTTACTCGCACGCGCTGTGGGAGGTCATTCTGGACACGCTGAAACGTTCGTCAGATCCGCTCGATCGCGAGGCCAACCGCGCCGCGCTGGCGGCGACCGACCTCGATACGCTGGTGGGCAACATCAGCTTTGGCGACGGGCCGCACCCGAATGTCTGCAAGACGCCGATCTTCGGAGGTCAGTGGGTCGAGGGCGAAGATTGGCCATTCGACCTCAAGATCGTGGACACCTCGCTCTATCCGGACGTGCTGGAACCGGAAGCCGAGATGAACACGCTCGATTGGTCGTAAGGGGATACCATGTCTGATCAGATGCTCTTGTCGGCCCGTGGTCTGACCAAGCGTTTCGGCGCGGTCACCGTGGTGGACGACGTGACGTTCGACGTACCAAGGGGGCAGGTGCTCGGCATCCTTGGTCCCAATGGTGCGGGCAAGACCACGCTTTTCAATCTGATCAGCGGTGACCTGACCGAGAATGGGGGGGAGCTGTCTTTGGACGGCTCCCGGCTCTCTGCCGAGCCGCCATACAAGCGGTGTCAGCGGGGGATCGGGCGCACCTACCAGGTGCCCCAGCCCTTCGGTGACATGACGGCATTCGAAAACCTGATGGTGCCCGCGATGATGAGCGCCAAGATGAGCGAGGCGGAGGCGAGCGAATACGCCGCGGAGGTGCTGCGCGATTGCGGCCTGTTGCCAAGGGCAAACAAGCTGGCCGGTGGTCTGACGCTGCTTGATCGCAAGCGGCTGGAACTGGCCCGTGCGCTTGCCGGCAAGCCCAAGCTTCTGCTGCTCGACGAGATCGCCGGTGGATTGACAGAGGCGGAAGGCGCCGAGCTTGTCGATCTGGTGCGGCGGGTGCGTGACCGGGGGGTCACCATCATTTGGATTGAACATGTGTTGCACGCCCTGATGGCGGTGGCGGACCGGGTCATGGTGCTGAACTTCGGGGTGAAGATCGCCGAAGGCAGCCCGGACACGGTGATGCAGGATGCCGAGGTGCAACGCGTTTACATGGGGATCGAAGCATGACCGAGACACCCATCCTCTCGACCCACGGCTTGACCGGGGGATACGGCGACTTCCAGGCGCTGTTCGGGATCGACCTGCACCTGATGCACGGCGAGGTCATCTCGCTGATCGGTGCGAATGGCGCGGGCAAGTCGACCTTTCTGAAATCCGTCTTCGGCATGTTGCCGGTGGCGCGCGAAATGGTCCGTTACGAGGGCGAGCCTGTTGGCGGCACCCCCGCGCACAAGATGGTGAGCCGGGGTCTCGCCATGGTGCCCGAGGGGCGCAGGCTGTTCGAAGGTATGACCGTCGAGGAAAACCTGCGCGTGGCCATCGACCACGCCCGCGTGCCTGAAAGCGAAGGCCAATGGACCCGCGAACGCCTGTTCGAGCTTTTCCCGATCCTGGGTGAAAAGCGTCGCCAACCGATCGAGGATCTCTCTGGCGGGCAACAGCAGATGGTCGCGATTTCGCGCGCGCTCCTGTGCCAGCCCAAGGTGCTTTTGTGTGACGAGATCAGCCTGGGCCTCGCCCCGAAGGTGATCCGTGAAATCTACGCCGTGTTGCCGGAGGTAAGTGCGGCGGGCACCTCGATCGTGCTGGTCGAACAGGACGTGACGCTCGCGCGTGAGGCCTCGAACCGGCTCTATTGCATGCTCGAAGGCCGGATCACGCTGACCGGCAATTCAAACGACATTTCCCGCGACGATATCGCCGCGGCCTATTTCGGAGCGTCCAATGCAGTGGCTTGATGCAATCGTCCAAGGTGTGCTTCTGGGTGGCATGTATGCCCAGTACGCCCTCGGCATGGCTCTCATGTTCGGGGTGATGCGGATCGTGAATATCGCCCATGGGGATGTGATGATCCTGCTGTCGCTGATCGCGGTGTCGCTGGCCGGTGTGCTGCCGGTGGGCAATCTCGGGCTGGTCATCGTGATCGTGCCCATCGCGGTCGGCATCGGTTGGCTTCTCCAGAAATTCATCCTGAACCGCGTGGTGGGGGCCGACCCGTTGCCGTCGCTGATCGCGACCTTCGGGCTGTCCATCGCGCTTCAGAACCTGATGCTGGAAATCTGGTCGGCGGACACGCGCAGCCTGCCCAATTCCGGCATTGCCAGCGCCAGTTTCCAGATCGGGCCGATCTACGTGGGGCTGTTGCCGGTGATCGTGCTGGTCTGTGCCTTTGTCATTACAGGCGGTCTGGATTCGGTGCTGCGGTTCACGCGCTTCGGGCGGGGTCTGCGGGCCGCTGCCGCCGATACCGAGGCCGCCGCCATGACCGGGGTCGATCCGAAACGGATCTATGCGACCGCGACGGCCATCGCCGTGGGTATCCTGGGTCTCGCCGCCATCTTCGCGGCGCTTCGGGCGACCGTATCCCCATCGGACGGGGCGGCGCAGCTGATCTATGCATTTGAAGCCGTGATTATCGGCGGAATGGGCTCGATCTGGGGCGCGTTCCTCGGGTCGATGGTGCTCGGGATCGCGCAGGCCGTGGGGCTTCGTGTCGATCCCGGATTGGGAATTCTCTTCGGCCATCTCGTGTTTCTTCTGGTGCTCGCGACGCGACCCGAAGGCATCATGGCGCGCAGGAAATAGGGGCGGACAATGACAACGATCAATCACATGCAGGTGCAGCGCGCGACCGTGTCGAGCCGGATCGCCATGACCATCGGGCTTCTCGTGCTGGTGGCGCTTGTCGCCATGCCGTGGTGGGCGACCTCGGGTAACATTCGTTGGGCAATCGAGCTGTGTTGCTACATCGCCATCGCCCAGATGTGGAACCTGCTCGCAGGCTACGCGGGCCTCGTTTCAGTCGGTCAACAGGCCTTCATCGGGGTCGCGGGCTACATGCTTTTCGTTCTGGCGCAGAACTTCGGGATCAACCCCTTTCTCGCCGTGATCCTGTCGCTCATCGCGCCCGCGGTGCTGGCGGTGCCAACGTATTTCCTGCTCAAGCGGCTGGACGGTCCCTATTTCGCCATCGGCACGTGGGTGGTGGCGGAAGCGGTGCGGCTGACAACCTCGAACATAGACTACCTGAATGCTGGCGCCGGGCTGACCCTGCGGGTCATGACGCAATATACCCAGCACGAGCGCGAGGTCGCTTTTGTCATCCTTTGCGCGATCCTCCTGATCGTCACCATCGGCGGCAGCTATTGGCTCCTGCGGTCGCGGCACGGACTTGCCCTGACCGCGATGCGCGACAACCCGGTCGCGGCGGCGAGCCAGGGGGTGAACGTGGGCAGGCTCCGGTTCTACATCTTCGTTGCGGCCGCCGTGGGCACCGGGTTTGCCGGGGCGATCTACTACATGGCGCAGCTTCGCATCACGCCGTCCGCCGGTTTCGATCCTTTCTGGGCCTCCATGGCGATCTTCATCGTCATGGTCGGCGGGATCGGGTCCATCGAAGGGGTCATCATCGGGGCGCTGATCTATTTCTTCGCGGATCGACTGTTCGGTGAATATGGCTCGGCCTACCTGATCGTGCTTGGTCTACTGACGCTGATCATCGCGCTTTACGCGCGGGGCGGCGTCTGGGGTCTGCTCCAGAAACTCGGCGAGCATCCGTGGTTCCCGGTGCGGCGCAAACTGATCGTGGAGGAGGGACCATGAAGGCCGCTATTTTCGACGCGCTCGGCAAGCCGCTTCGGGTCGGGGAGGTGGATCAGCCGGAGGCGGGCAGGGGGCAGGTTCTGCTCGAAGTCTGTCGCTGCGGGATTTGCGGATCGGACCTGCACATGACCGAGGACGCGACCTTCGGGCTTCAGGGTGGCGAAGTGATCGGGCACGAGTTTTCCGGCGAGGTCATCGACGTGGGCGCGGGTGTTACCCATCTGAAACCCGGCGATCACGTCTCTGCCGCCCCCTTGCGCGGCTGCGGCACCTGCGCGGCGTGCAAGCGGGGCGAGCCTGCGTGGTGCGCCCGTTTCGAGCTGATCGGTGGCGGATATGCCGAATACGCGGCGCTGGACGAGCTGCAATGCCGAAAGCTCCCATGGGGTATTTCCGCCGTGGACGGAGCGCTTGCCGAACCCTTGGCCGTGGCGTTGCATGGTATCCTGCGCGCGCGCATGGAGCCGGGCGCGCGGGTGCTGATCGTCGGAGCGGGGGCCATCGGCCTTGCGGTGGCGTTCTGGGCGCGGCGCATGGGCGCGGCCAAGGTGGTGGTGGCGGATCTGCACGATCATCAGCGTGACCGCGCGATGGACCTCGGGGCGACCGATTTCGTCCTGTCCGGCGAAGACATGGCCGCGCGGGTGAACGAGGCCTGCGGCGGCCAGCCCCCCGAGATCGTCTTTGAATGTGTCGGCAAGCCGGGGTTGATCGACCATTGTGTCGATCTTGTTGCGTCGCGCGGCAAGGTGCTGGTGCTCGGTCTGTGCACGGCGCCCGATCACATGGACAGCTTCCGCGCCATTTCCAAGGAAGTCGATATCGTCATGTCGGTCTTTTTCACCATGCCGGAGTTCGACATGGCGATCCGGGCGCTCGATGGTGGCGTCTATGCGCCCCAGAACCTGATTTCCGATAACGTGCCGCTTCTGACGATGCCGGAGGCGTTCGAGGCGCTGCGGGTTCGCACGACCCAGTGCAAAGTGCTGGTCGATCCGAAGGCGGGGGTGTGAGCGCGGCCCTTTGAAAGAGCCGGAGCCATTGGTTTCGCCGTCATAGGTCATGACGGTCATGAAGACCAACTTCGATCCGGCCGCTGGCCCCGCGCGTCTGCTTTCCGCGCCCGTTTCGTTTTTCTTCGACGGGTTCAGACGCGCTCCAGCGCGATTGCAATGCCCTGACCCACGCCGATGCACATTGTGGAAAGGCTTTTCTCTCCGGGCTTCAGGTCATGGATCGCGGTGCCGGTGATCCGGGCGCCGGACATGCCAAGCGGATGACCCAGCGCGATGGCCCCGCCGTTGGGGTTCACGCGCGGGTCGTCGTCGGCGATGCCGAGGTCGCGCAGGGTGGCGAGGCCCTGGGAGGCGAAGGCTTCGTTCAGCTCGATGGTGGCGAAATCGTCGGTGGCGAGGCCAAGCCGTGCCATAAGCTTTTTCGACGCGGGCGCGGGGCCGAACCCCATGATGCGCGGGGCAACGCCAGCCGTCGCGCCGCCCAGCACGCGGGCGAGGGGGGTGAGACCATGGGCGCGCGCGGCGGCCTCCGAGGCCACGATCAGCGCGGCGGCCCCGTCATTCACACCCGAGGCGTTGCCCGCCGTCACCGTGCCGTCGGCTTTGACGAAGGTCTTGAGCTTGCCCAGGGCCTCCAGCGTCGTGGCGCGCGGGTGTTCGTCCGTCTCCACGATTGTCGCCTCTCCCTTGCGTTGGGGAATGGTGACCGGCGTGATCTCCTGCGCGAGGCGGCCCGAGGCCATCGCTGCCGCCGCGCGGTCCTGCGACCGGAGTGCGAAGGCGTCCTGATCGGCGCGTGCGATGTGGAAATCCTCGGCCACGTTCTCGGCGGTTTCGGGCATGGAGTCCACGCCGTATTGCGCCTTCATCACCGGGTTCACGAAGCGCCACCCGATGGTGGTGTCATGGACCGTGTTGGCGCGGGAAAACGCCGCTTCGGCCTTGGGCATGACAAAGGGTGCGCGGCTCATGCTTTCGACGCCGCCCGCGATGGCGAGGTCGATCTCGCCCGCCCGAATGGCCCGCGCTGCGGTGATCACCGCGTCCATGCCCGAGCCACAGAGACGGTTCATCGTGGTGCCCGGCACCGTTTCGGGAAGCCCCGCGAGAAGCGCGGACATGCGCGCGACGTTGCGGTTGTCTTCGCCCGCCTGGTTGGCGCAGCCGTAATAGACCTCGTCCACCGCCGCCCAATCCATGTCGTGGCGCGCCATCAGCGCCCGGATCGGGACCGCGCCGAGGTCGTCGGCGCGCACCGTGGCAAGCGATCCGCCGAAGCGCCCGATGGGAGTGCGGATGTAATCGCAGATATATACGTCGGTCATGCCAGTTCCTCCGGGCAGGTAAGGTCGAAGACATCGCCGTCGGTGTGAAGCGGTGCGCCGGTCAGCGATTGCAGGTCGTCCATGGACAGTCCCGTCACCTTTTCGCGCAACACGAAATGCCCGTTCTCGATGTCGATCACGGCGAGCGAGCTGTAGACCCGCGTCACGCAGCCCACGCCGGTGAGCGGCATGGTGCAGGTCGCGACCAGTTTCGGGTCGCCTTTTTTCGTCACGTGATCGGTGAGCACCGCGATGCGTTTGGCCGATTGCACGAGGTCCATCGCGCCCCCGACCGCCGGGATGTCGCCTTTGCCGGTGGACCAGTTCGCAAGATCGCCGTTCTGCGCGACCTGGTAGGCGCCGAGCACGGCGAGGTCGAGATGACCGCCGCGCACCATGGCGAAGCTATCAGCGTGGTGGAAAAACGAGGTGCCGGGTTTCAGCGTGATCGCCTTTTTCCCGGCGTTGATCAGATCCCAGTCCTCGTCCCCCGGCGCCGGGGCCTTGCCGAAGTCCAGGACGCCGTTCTCGGTGTGAAAGATCGCCTGCTTTCCCTCGGGTTGGAAGCGGGCCACCATTTCGGGAAACCCGATACCGAGGTTCACGTAGGCCCCGTCTTCGATGTCCTGCGCGGCCCGCCACGCGATCTGGGCATTGGACAGTTTGATGTCGGTGATGTCGATCATGGATAAACGGCCTCCGACCGGTTGAGCTCTTCTTCCTGCGCGGCGTTCGCAACTTCGACCACGTGGGTCACGAAGATGCCCGGCGTGATGACATGTTCGGGGTCGATGCCCCCGAGCGGCACGATCTGAGATACCTGCGCGATGGTCGTGGTCGCCGCCGTCGCCATGAGCGGATTGAAGTTCCGCGCCGCCATCCGGTAGGTCATGTTGCCGTGCGCGTCGCCCAACTCGCCCTTGATGAGTGCGACGTCGGCCTTCAGCCAGCGTTCCTGCACATAAGAGCGCCCGTCGAATTCGGCGATCGGCTTGCCCTCGGCCACTTCGGTGCCGAAGGCGGTCGGGGTGTAGAAGGCGGGAATACCCGCGCCGCCCGCCCGGATGCGTTCGGCCAGTGTGCCCTGCGGCACGATTTCAAGCGCGATCTTTCCCGCCTTGTAGCGTTCCACGAAAACGCTTGGATCGGCGGAACGGGGGAAGGAACAGATCAACCTGTCGACCTGTCCCTGTTCGATCAGCGCGGCGAGGCCGACATGGCCGTTGCCCGCGTTGTTGTTCACCACCGTCAGGTGTTTCGCCCCGTGGTCGATCAGCGCGTGAATAAGCTCGATCGGTGCGCCTGAGCCGCCGAACCCGCCGATCATCACGGTCGCCCCATCGGGGATTGCCGCGACGGCCTCGGCGGGGGTCTGAATGGTCTTGTCCATGACAGTCCTCCTGTGCTTCCCGGTTACGCAGGGTGGGGCAGGCGGGCCAGTGCTTTCGTTCATATGTTGACCTTTGTTCATATTGCGCATTTCATTGTGCGCATGGTGAACAAATCGACGGATGTCATCGCATCGCTCGCCAAGGGGCTTCAGGTCATCGAGTGCTTCGGGGCCGAAACCCCGCGCCTGACGATCACGGATGTATCGCGGCGCACGGGGCTGGATCGCGCGACGGCGCGGCGCTGTTTGCTGACGCTGCATCATCAGGGCTACGCGGACTACGATGGCAAATTCTTCACGCCCACGCCGAATATCCTTCGTCTCGGGATGGGGGCGCTGGCCGCGCTGCCGCTGCCGCAGATCGTGCAGCCGTGGCTGGATCATCTGTCCGAGCAGATCGGGGAATCCACATCGGTGTCGATCCTTGATGAGACCGAGATCGTCTACCTCGCCCGTGCGGCGCAAAAGCGGGTCATGTCCATCGGGCTCATGCCCGGATCGCGGCTTCCCGCCCATTGCACGTCGATGGGCCGGGTTTTGCTGGCGGCCTTGCCCGAGGACGCGGCGCGGGCGCTGATCGAGCGGTCCGACTTGTCCCCACGCACGCCGCACAGTTTGACGGCGCCCGACGATATCATGGCCGAGCTTGCGCGTGTTCGCGGCCAGGGGTTCGCGATCATCGACCAGGAGGTGGAAATGGGCCTGCGCTCGATCGCCGTGCCGCTGTTCAACGCGCGGGGCAGCGTGGTGGCGGCGCTGAACATTGGACTGGCGGCAACGCAGTCGGGACCGGGGGCGTTGGTCCAACGGTTTCTCGATCCGCTCCTGACCGTTCAGGCGGGGCTGCGCCGCGTTCTGTCCTGATCCTGGGCGGCAGGACGCGCGCTTGCGTGGCGGGTGGCGCTTGCCTGGACCAGGTCGTAGACGCGAGCGACCGGCGGCGACATGTCGTGCTCGGCGGGACGGACGAGCGAATAGGGTGACACGGCCATATCGACGGCCACGTCGAGAAGCCGGATGTTGCCGCCGAGCGCGGACCCTTCGGCATAGAATTCGCCCACGGACCGGGCGACCGGGGCGACGGCGTTGGTGTCGGCGACGAGCGCAAGCGTGAGCAGCAGAGACGAGGTGCCGAGCACACGGTCCGGAATGCTGTATCCGTTTTCCAGCAGGTAGGTTTCCACCGTGCGCCGCTGAAGCCCGCCCGGCGGCTGCATCACCCAGTCGTAGGCGAGACAATCGTCGAGCGAGACGTGCTCGTGACGGGTGAGCGGGTGGTCGATCTGGACCATGAGCGCGACGGGTTCCGGGCCGATGAGCTGCATCTGGAAGGCGCGCGCATCGACCCCGTCGGGCAGGCGGCCGATGTAGAAGTCGATGTCGTGGGACAGGAGGCTCTCGGCCAGTTTGTCGGAGGTCTCGACGTTCACGGTGATTTCGATTTCCGGGTAGGTCACGCGCAGGTCACGGATCACCGGGAGCACGATTTCAAGCGCCGGGCCGGTGACGGCGCCGATGCGCACCAGCCCGCGCGCGCCACGGGTGAAGGCCCCGACAGACTGCTGGGTTTCGTCCAGTTGCCGCAGGATCGCGCGGGCGGTTCCGGCGAAGAGGCGCCCGGTTTCGGTCAGAACGACGCCGCGCGCGTGGCGGGTATAGAGCGACGCCTCCACCATGCGTTCAAGCTCGCCCATCAGGCGGGAGGCGGCGGGTTGCGTGATCGCGAGTTGCGCCGCCGCGCCCGACATCTGCCCGGTCTCTTCGAGTGCGACCAAGAGCCGGAGCTGCGAGAACTTCAGCCCCTGACGGATCAGGCGGTCGCGGGTGGCGGAGAGGGTTGGGGGCTTTGCCAAGATATGTCACCATTGGTATATTGCTCGCCCCAATACTGATTTGATTGGTATGGTTTTGCAAGGCACAAGTCTCCCCGAGATCAGCCGGAGGGCGGACCGAAAGAGTTCGACAGGTTCGGTTTCGACGTAACGCCGCGTGATCCTGGGGTCTCACGGCAAGGGAGGATAAAATGAAATTCATCAAATACGCGCTGGCTACGACAGCGCTCGTTACACTTGCGACCGGCGCGTCGGTCGCGCAAGACAAGGGCACCGTCGGGATCGCCATGCCGACCAAGTCTTCGGCCCGCTGGATCGCGGACGGCGAGAACATGGTCGCACAGTTCCAGGACGCCGGGTTCGACACGGATCTGCAATACGCCGAAGACGATATTCCGAACCAGTTGGCCCAGATCGAGAACATGATTACCAAGGGCGCGAATGTTCTGGTCATCGCGGCTATCGACGGCACCACGCTGACCTCGGCGCTGGCCAATGCGGATGCGGCGGGCATCGACGTGGTCGCCTATGACCGGTTGATCCGGGACAGCGATCATGTCGACTACTACGCCACCTTCGACAACTTCCAGGTCGGGGTTCAGCAGGCCAATACACTGGTCAACGGGCTGGAGGAACGGTTCCCGGACGCCAAGCCGTGGAACGTCGAGGTCTTTGGCGGATCGCCGGACGACAACAACGCCTATTTCTTCTACGACGGCGCGATGTCGGTGCTTCAGCCGATGATCGACGCGGGCGATATCGTGATCCCCTCGGGTCAGACCGGGATGGATACGGTTGGCACCCTGCGGTGGGACGGATCGGTCGCGCAGGCGCGGATGGATAACCTCTTGTCCGCCAACTACACCGGCAACGCGCAGGTGCATGGTGTCCTGTCACCCTATGACGGGCTGTCCATCGGCATCATCTCGTCGCTGTCCGGTGTCGGCTATGGTTCGGGCGATCTGCCCATGCCCATCGTGACCGGGCAGGATGCGGAAATCCCCTCGGTCAAGGCGATCCTGCGGGGCGACCAGTATTCCACGATCTTCAAGGACACCCGCGAACTCGCCCGTGTCACCGTGGAAATGGTGAACGCCATGCTCGACGGAAGCGAACCGCCGATCAACGATACCGAGACCTATCACAACGGGGTCAAGGTCGTGCCGTCCTACCTTCTCGAACCTGTGCCGGTCACCGGCGAGAACTGGCGCGATGTGCTGGTCGACAGCGGATACTACACCGCCGATCAGATCGAGTGATCCCGTAGGTTCCTCCGGGCGTGCGGTCCTTCTCTCATCCCGCGCACGCCCTGTTCCGATCCCCGGCCGGCATCCTGGCCGACCGGGGATTCATTCCCATCCGAAAGGCTCGTCATGCCTATTCTCGAAATGCGCGCAATCACCAAGGAATTTCCGGGTGTGAAGGCGCTCGACAACGTGAACCTGTCTGTCGAAGAGGGCGAAATCCATGCGCTCGTCGGCGAGAACGGCGCGGGCAAGTCAACGTTGATGAAGGTTCTGTCGGGGGTCTATCCGCATGGCAGCTACGAGGGTGATATCGTCTATGACGGGGCCCCGCGGGAATTTCGCAAGATCAAGGATTCGGAATCCGAGGGGATCATCATCATCCACCAGGAACTGGCCCTCGTGCCGCTTCTGTCCGTGGGTGAGAACATTTTCCTGGGAAATGAGCGGGCCGCGGGCGGTGTCATCGACTGGCACGAAACCAACCGGCGGAGTGCCGAGCTTCTGGCGCGCGTCGGGTTGAACGAAAAGCCCGAGACCATGGTGGACGACCTGGGGCTGGGAAAGCAGCAATTGGTCGAGATCGCCAAGGCATTGTCGAAGAACGTGCGGCTCTTGATCCTCGATGAGCCAACGTCCTCCTTGAACGAGACCGACAGCCAGAAGCTTCTGGACCTGCTGCTGGAGTTCAAGGCCAAGGGCATCACCTCGATCCTGATTTCCCACAAGCTGAACGAAATCAGCCGGGTCGCGGATACCATCACGGTTCTGCGGGATGGTGCGACCGTGGCGCGGCTGGATTGCTCGGACGGGATTTCCGAGGACGATATCATTCGCGACATGGTCGGGCGGTCGCTGGAAGACCGCTATCCTGAGCGCGACCCCAAGATCGGCGAGACGATCATGGAGGTCAAGAACTGGACGGTGCACCACCCGCTTCATGCAGAGCGGCGCGTGGTGGACGATGTGAGTTTCCATGTCCGCAAGGGCGAGGTTCTGGGGATCGCCGGGTTGATGGGCGCCGGGCGGACCGAGTTGGCGATGAGCCTGTTCGGGCGGTCCTATGGGCGCGACATCAGTGGCGAGGTGAGCATCGGCGGCGTGCCCGCCGACCTGTCCACCGTGCGCCGCGCGATCAAGGCCGGGCTGGCCTATGGCACCGAGGATCGCAAGACTTACGGGCTGGTGCTGGAGGATACAGTCCGGCGCAACGTGCCGCTTGCAAAACTGGAGGCGGTGGCGCGCAACGGGGTTGTCGACAGCCACCGCGAAGTGGAGGTGGGCGAAGAATATCGCCGCAAGCTCAACATCAAGTCGTCGAGCATTGAGCAGGAGGTCGTGAACCTCTCGGGGGGGAACCAGCAGAAGGTGGTCCTGTCCAAATGGCTCTTTGCCGATCCTGACATCCTGATCCTCGACGAGCCGACGCGCGGCATCGACGTTGGGGCGAAATTCGAGATTTACACCGTGATCCGTGACCTCGCGGCCGCCGGAAAGTCGATCATCGTGATCTCGTCGGAAATGCCCGAGCTTCTGGGCATCACCGATCGGATCTACGTGATGAACGAAGGGCGTTTCGTGGGCGAAATGCCGACCTCCGAGGCTTCGCAGGAGCGGATCATGTCCACCATCATCAAAACCGGGGAAGCGGCATGAGCGAAACGACCTCTCACGACGGCCAGGGCGCGAGGAGCGGGGCGAGCCTGTCTTTCCTCAAGAAACACCTGCGGGAATATGGCATCCTGTTTGCACTCATCGCGATCATGGCGTTCTTCCAGATCGCGACGGGGGGCATCCTGCTCAAGCCCGTGAACCTGACCAACCTGGTCCTTCAGAACTCCTACATCGTCATCATGGCGATCGGGATGCTGATGGTGATCGTCTGCGGGCATATCGACCTGTCGGTGGGCTCGGTTCTGGGTTTCATCGGGGCGCTGGCCGCCGTGATGATCGTGAACTGGGAGGTGCCATACCTTCTGGCCGCTGCCGTCTGTCTGGTCGCCGGTGCGCTCATCGGCATGGCGCAGGGGTTCTGGGTCGCCTATTTCCGGATTCCGTCTTTCATCGTGACGCTGGCCGGGATGCTTGTCTTCAAGGGGCTGACGCTCTGGCTGCTCGCCGGTCAGTCGGTCGGCCCGTTTCCCGCGGAATTTCGCCTGATCTCGTCGGGTTTCGTGCCGGACCTGTTCGGCGGTGAAGAGTTGAACCTGTTTTCGCTTCTGGTCGGCGTGGTCGTGGCCGCCCTGATCCTCGCGCTTGCCATACGGCAGCGGATGCAGCAACTGGCGCGCGGTCTCGTGGACGAACCTTTTGCCTTCTTCGCGGTGAAACACGCGCTGATCTTCGTGGCCCTCGTCTACATGTCCTGGCTGATGGCGGATTTCCGGGGGCTGCCCAACGTTTTCATCGTCATGGCGCTTCTGATCGCGGTCTATTCCTTCGTGACCAGTCGCACGACCTTTGGCCGCCGCATCTACGCCATCGGCGGCAACGAGAAGGCGGCGTCGCTGTCGGGCATCAACTCGCAGCGGCTGACCTTCATCACTTTCGCGAACATGGGGATGCTCGCGGCGCTTGCCGGGCTGGTCTTTGCCGCGCGGCTGAACACGGCCACGCCCAAGGCGGGGCTTGCCTTCGAGCTCGATGTGATCGCCGCCGTCTTTATCGGCGGGGCGTCGATGTCGGGCGGCGTGGGCACCGTGGTCGGGGCCGTGATCGGCGCCTTCATCATGGGCGTGATGAACAACGGGATGTCGATTCTGGGCATCGGGATCGACTGGCAACAGGTCATCAAGGGGCTGGTTCTGTTGGCCGCCGTGGTCTTCGACGTCCTCAACAAGAAGAAAGGCTGAAGAATGCTGCTGTCACAATATCGCAAGACGGACGGGCAGGTGCAGGTCGTCGCAAGGGACGGGACCGAAGCCTTCGAGGTGCGCACGGACCGGACGATTTACGAGCTTGCCATGGCCTGTGCCAAGAGCGGCGAGGGGCTGCGCGATGCGGTGGCGCGGCTTGGGCTGAACGGGGCCGTGGATATCGAGCGGCTTTATGCGGAGGGGCGGTTGTTGCCGCCGATCCAGCACCCCGATCCGGCCCATCTGTATCTCACCGGCACGGGGCTGACGCACCTGGGGTCCGCCGCCACCCGCGCCTCGATGCACGCAGGCGCCAAGGCCGAGGATGAAACGGATTCGATGAAGATGTTCCGGCTGGGCGTTGAGGCGGGTAAGCCCGCCAACGGCGCGCCGGGGGTGCAGCCGGAGTGGTTTTACAAGGGCAACGGAACGACGTTGATCGCACCGGGAGAGGCGCTGATGTCGCCGGAGTTCGCGGATGACGGGGGCGAAGAACCCGAGATTGCCGGGATTTACGTGATCGGCCCGGATGGGACGCCGTTCCGGCTTGGGTTCGCGCTGGCCAACGAGTTCTCGGACCATGTGATGGAAAAGCAGAACTACCTCTATCTCGCGCATTCCAAGCTGCGCCCCGCATCCATCGGGCCGGAAATGCTGGTGGGCGATCTGCCCGACGACATTCAAGGCGTGTCGCGGGTGCGGCGGGGCGATGATGTGCTGTTCGAGAAACCGTTTCTCTCGGGCGAGGCGAACATGTCGCACAGTATCGGGAACCTCGAACACCACCATTTCAAATACGGGCTGTTTCGGGAGGCAGGCGATGTGCATGTCCACATGTTCGGCACCGCCACGCTGTCCTTCGCCGAGGGGCTTTCTTGCGCCGATGGGGACGTGTTCGAGATCGAAGCGCCGGGCTTCGGGCTGCCGCTGCGAAATCCGCTGGTGCGCCCCGGCGGGCCAGCCGTGCCCGCGCGTCAAACCGTGCGCGCGTTGTGAGGGGGTAAGATGACGTTCAAGAAAGCAGACTGGCCCCGGAAGCTGCGTAGCCAGGAATGGTATGGCGGCACCTCGCGCGACAATATCTATCACCGTGGGTGGTTGAAGAACCAAGGCTATCCCGACGATCTGTTCGACGGGCGCCCGATCATCGGGATCATGAACACGTGGTCCGAGCTGACGCCCTGTAACGGGCACCTGCGGGAGCTGGCCGAGAAGGTCAAGGCGGGGATCTGGGAGGCAGGCGGCGTGCCGTTGGAGGTGCCGGTGTTCTCGGCCTCCGAGAACACGTTCCGCCCGTCGGCGATGATGTATCGCAACCTCGCGGCCCTTGCGGTCGAAGAGCAGATGCGCGGGCAGCCGATTGATGGCGCGGTGCTGCTTGTCGGCTGCGACAAGACCACGCCGAGCCTGATCATGGGGGCGGCGTCCACGGATATTCCCTCTATCGTCGTGACCGGCGGCCCGATGTTGAACGGCTGGTTCCAGGGTGAGCGGCTGGGAAGCGGCACCGCGCTTTGGCAGATGTCCGAGGCGATCAAGGCGGGCACCATGACGCAGGACGAATTCCTCGACGCCGAACAGGCGATGAACAGATCGTCGGGCACCTGCAACACCATGGGCACGGCTTCGACCATGGCGTCGATGGCCGAGGCGCTTGGCTTGGCTCTTTCGGGGAACGCGGCGATCCCGGCGGTGGATGCGCGTCGTCGGGTCATGGCGCAGCTTTCCGGGCGGCGCATCGTCGAGATGGTAAAAGACGATCTGAAGCCCTCCGACATTCTCACCCGCGCGGCTTTTGAGAACGCGATTCGCACCAATGGTGCGATTGGTGGATCGACGAATGCGGTCATCCATCTGCTCGCGATTGCGGGGCGCGTTGGCGTCGATCTGACGCTCGATGACTGGGACCGGCTGGGGCGCGATATTCCGACTATCGTGAACCTGATGCCCTCGGGCGAATACCTGATGGAAGAGTTCTTCTATGCCGGTGGCCTGCCGGTCGTTCTGAAACGGCTGGGCGAGGCGGGGCTTTTGAACCGCGATGCGCTCACTGTCTCCGGCACCGGCATCTGGGACGAGGTGAAGGACGCCAGGAACTGGAACGAAGACGTGATCCGGCCCGCCGACAAGGCGCTGACCCAATCGGGCGGGATCGCGGTGCTCAGGGGCAACCTCGCACCGGAGGGGGCCGTCTTGAAACCCTCGGCGGCCAGCCCGCATTTGATGAAACACCGGGGTCGTGCGGTCGTTTTCGAGACCATCGACGACTACAAGGCGAAGATCGGTGACGAGGTGCTGGATATCGACGAAACCTGTGTGATGGTTTTGAAGAACTGTGGGCCCAAGGGCTATCCGGGGATGGCCGAGGTCGGGAACATGGGGCTGCCGCCCAAGGTTCTGAAAAAGGGTATCACCGACATGATCCGCATTTCGGATGCGCGGATGTCGGGCACCGCCTATGGCACCGTGATCCTGCACACGACGCCCGAGGCCGCCGCTGGCGGACCGCTCGCCGTGGTGCGCGACGGCGACATGATCGAGGTCGACGTGGAGGCGCGGCGTTTGCATCTGGATATTTCCGACGCGGAGCTTCAGGCACGGCTCAAGGACTGGACGCCCGAGGTGACGCGTCCGGCAAGTGGATACGAGCAGATGTTTTACGACCATGTCGAGGGTGCCGATACGGGCGCGGATTTCGATTTCCTCAAGGGATGCCGGGGCAGGGAGGTCGGACGTGACTCGCACTGATATCGCTATCGTCGGCGTGGGCAAGATCGCCCGCGACCAGCATTTGCCCGCAATCGAGCAGGGCGGACGGTTTCGGTTGGCGGCGAGTGTGTCGCGGTCGGGGGGCGTCGATGGGGTCGAGAATTTCGGCACGCTGGAGGGGCTTTTGGCGGCGCGGCCCGAGATCGGGGTCGTGTCGTTCTGCACCCCGCCACAAGTGCGCTATGCGGGCGCGCGGGCGGCGTTGGAAGCCGGGCGGCACGTGATGTTGGAGAAACCGCCGGGGGCGAGCCTGTCGGAGGTTCACGATCTGAGTGCCCTGGCCGAGGCCAGCGGGCTGACGCTTTGCGCGACGTGGCATTCGCGCATGGCGGATGGTGTGGCCGGGGCCAAGGCTTGGCTTTCCGACAAGCGGGTGCGCCGGGTGACCATCACGTGGAAAGAGGACGTGCGGCACTGGCATCCCGGCCAGCTCTGGATCTGGGAGGCCGGCGGGCTTGGCGTTTTCGATCCGGGTATCAATGCGTTCTCTATCGTGACCGAGATTTTGCCCGTGTCACTGCATGTGACTGGGGCCGAACTTCATGTCCCGACGAATTGTCAGACGCCGATTGCGGCGCAAGTGACGTTCGCGGGGCCGGATGGGCTGACGGCGCAGGCCGATCTCGACTGGCTGGCGGAAGGTGATCCGCTGTGGCGGATCGAGGTGGAGACGGATCAGGGCCAGCTAACGCTCGACAAGGGCGGGGCGGTGCTTTCGGTCGACGGGGCGGCGCCCGTCCATGATGCCCCCGAGCTTCAAGGGGAATACCCGCGGCTTTATGCGCGGATGGGCGCGCTTCTCGACGTGGGAGCGCGGGAGGTGGACCTGCGGCCACTCAGGCTTGTCGCCGATGCTTTCATGCTGGGCCGTCGCATCGACGCGGCGCCCTACACAGACCCGACACTCGAATAGGAGCAGACATGCAGGACGACGCGAAACTTACCGGAAAGCACCTGATCGACGGCGCGTGGGTCGAAGGGGGCGAGAGTTTTGCCTCGTCGCCCGCGACCGGCGAGGCGATAACGGTATGCTCGGGCGGCGCGGCCGAGGTGGACCGCGCGGCGGAGGCGGCGGAAGCGGCATTTCGCACCTATGGCTGGACTTCGCGGGAGGATCGCGCGGCGTTCCTGGAGGCCATCGCGGAAGAGATCGACGCGCGGGGCGCGGCGCTCACCGCCATTGGCAGCGCCGAGACCGGGTTGCCGGAGGCGCGGCTCGAGGGTGAGCGGGGGCGGACCTGCGGCCAGCTTCGGATGTTCGCGGATCATATCCGCAAGGGTGCCTATCTGGAGCGGCGCCACGACGCGGCGTTGCCGGATCGTGCGCCGCTCCCGCGTCCCGATCTTCGGATGATCCAGCGGCCCATCGGCCCGGTCGGCGTTTTCGGGGCGTCCAACTTTCCGCTCGCCTTCTCGACGGCGGGCGGTGACACGGCCTCGGCGCTGGCGGCGGGCTGCCCGGTGGTGGTCAAGGGTCACCCCGGCCATCCCGGCACGGGCGAGATCGTGGCGCAGGCGATTGCCGCGGCCATCACCCGATGCGGGATGCCCTCTGGCACTTTCGCGTTGATCCAGTCGAACACCAACGAGGCGGGCGAGGCGCTCGTGACCCATCCGCTCATTCGCGCCGTGGGGTTTACCGGGTCGTATCGCGGGGGCAAGGCCCTGTTCGATCTGGCCTGTGCGCGGCCCGAGCCGATCCCGTTTTTCGGAGAGCTGGGCGCGATCAACCCGGTTTTCGTTCTGCCCGACGCCATGACCGCTCGGGGCGAGGAGATCGCCAAGGGCTGGGCCGGGTCGCTGACCATGGGCGTGGGCCAGTTCTGCACCAACCCCGGTGTCGTGGTGTTGCCCGATGGTGCGGCGGCGGATGCCTTTGCTGCGACCGCTGCCGAGGCGCTGGCAGGGCAGGGGCCGGAGGTCATGCTGAACGAAGGCGTTGCGGCGGGATATGCCAGGGGCGTCGAGACGCTCGGCGCGTCCAACGCGCTGGCCGAGGTGATGCGCGGCCCGGCTGCGGCCCCGCGTCAGGGAAGTCCCGCGATTTTCCAGACCACCGCCGAGGCGTGGCTGGGGGATGCGTCGCTGGCGCAGGAGGTCTTTGGTCCGGCCGGTATCCTCGTTCGCGTGAAGGATGATGCCGAGCGCGTGGCGCTGGCTGAAGCGCTCGACGGGCAACTCACCGTCACGCTTCAGATGGAGGCGGGGGACGTGGACACGGCCCGCGCGCTCATGCCCGTTCTGGAGCGCAAGGCGGGGCGCATTCTGGCCAATGGATTTCCAACTGGGGTGGAGGTCGCCGATGCCATGGTACACGGCGGACCCTTCCCGGCGACCACGAATTTCGGAGCAACGAGTGTTGGCACACTGGCGATCCGCCGTTTCCTTCGGCCGGTCTGTTTCCAGAACATCGACCCGGCGCTGTTGCCCGATGACCTGAGATAAGACGGAGGACAGGGAGGAGCGGGAAACCGTCGTTTTCAACAGTAATCCGGCGTCTCTGCGCTGGGAAAAGCCCAGGAAAACGGGCACAAATTCACCAAGGGAGGACTACCAAATGAAACTCAAGACATTGCTTGCAACGACGGCGGCGGCCACGCTCATGGGCGCGGCGGCCATGGCCCAGACGGTCGGCTTTTCGCAGATCGGATCGGAATCGGGCTGGCGCGCGGCGGAGACCACGCTGACACGGCAACAGGCCGAAGAGCGGGGCATTGACCTGAAATTCTCGGACGCGCAGCAGAAACAGGAAAACCAGATCGCCGCGATCCGGTCGTTCATCGCGCAGGGCGTGGACGCCATCCTGCTCGCCCCGGTCGTGGCGACCGGCTGGGACAGCGTGCTGGAAGAAGCCAAGGAGGCCGAAATCCCGGTCGTACTTCTTGACCGCCGGGTCGACAGCTCGGATCACCTGTATCTGACCGCCGTGGGGTCGGATCTCGTGCACGAAGGCCAGGTGGCTGGCGAATGGCTGGTCAACGAAGTGAACGGCGAAGACTGCCGCGTGGTCGAGCTTCAGGGCACAACGGGCTCGTCGCCTGCCATCGACCGCAAGACGGGCTTCGAGAATGCCATCGCGGAGGCGGACAACGTCGAAATCGTGCGGTCGCAGACCGGGGATTTCACCCGCTCGATGGGCAAGGAAGTCATGGAAAGCTTCCTTCAGGCCGAGAACGGCGGTGCGGATATCTGCGCGCTTTACGCTCACAACGACGACATGGCCGTGGGGGCCATTCAGGCCATCAAGGAAGCGGGCCTTGCCCCCGGTGAGGATATCCTGATCGTGTCCATCGACGCGGTCCCGGACATCTTCCAGGCGATGGCGGCGGGCGAAGCCAATGCCACCGTGGAATTGACCCCGAATATGGCCGGTCCTGCTTTTGACGCGCTCGACGCCTACTGGGCTGACGGCACCATGCCGGAGAAGTTCATCCAGACGGAAAGCAAGCTCTACACCCCGGCGGACGATCCGCAGGGCGAGTATGATACCCGTAAGGATCTTGGCTACTAAGGTGCCAAGGCAAATTCGGGCGGGAGCGGTGTGTTTCTCCGCTCCCGTCCAACATTTCGGGATACCCACATGCTTTTGACGATCCGGTCATTGACCAAGACCTTTCCCGGCACGGTTGCCTTGGACGACGTGCAATTCGATCTGCGCGCGGGCGAGGTGCATGCGCTTCTGGGCGAGAACGGGGCGGGGAAATCAACGCTCATCAAGTCGCTGACCGGCGCGTATCGGCCGGATGCGGGCGAGATCATGCTGGACGGTCAACCGATCGCGCCGCGCTCCACCTCGGAGGCGCAGGAGCTGGGGATCGGAACCGTGTACCAGGAGGTGAACCTGCTTCCCAACCTGACCGTCGCGCAGAACCTGTGTTTCGGGCGCGAGCCGCGCCGCTTCGGGATGGTGTCGTCGTCGGGCATGAAGCGGATGGCCCGCGAGATGCTGTCGGGCTACGCGCTGGATATCGACGTGGGCCGTGACCTTGGCACCTATTCCGTGGCGATCCAGCAGATCATTGCCATCGCCCGTGCGGTGGCGCTGTCGGGCAAGGTTCTGATCCTCGACGAGCCGACCGCCAGTCTGGATGCCCGCGAGGTCGAGATGTTGTTCGACGTGGTGCGCGGGCTGCGCGACAAGGGGCTTGGCATCGTCTTTGTCACCCATTTCCTGGAACAGGTTTTTGCCCTGTCGGACCGGATCACGGTTCTGCGTAACGGGTGCCATGTCGTGACCGAGGACATTGCCAAGCTGGATCGTTTGAAGCTCATCGAACACATGCTGGGCCGTGCGCTTGAGGACGAGGTGGACCACCACGCGACCGCGCATGACGCCGAAACGCCGGCGAAGCCCGCCATGCTGCATTTCGAAGGTTTGTCCAAACGCGGAATCGTGGACCCTTTCGATCTGGATATCGCCGAAGGCGAGGTCGTGGGTCTTGCCGGGCTCTTGGGGTCCGGGCGCACGGAAAGCGCGGAGTTGCTCTTTGGATTGAGGAGCGCGGCGAGCGGCGCGGCGCGCGACCAGGAGGGCGCGGTGAAGATCGACAATCCGCGTGCCGCCATCGCGGCGGGTTTCGGGTTCGCGCCGGAGGATCGCAAGACGGACGGGATCGTCGCGGACCTGTCGGTGCGCGAGAATATCGCGCTGGCGCTGCAAGCGCGACAAGGCTGGGCGCGGCCCATTCCCAGGGCCGAGCAATTGCGGCTTGCGGATCGCTATATCGAGAGCCTCGATATCCGGACCTCGGATGCCGAGAAGGCGGTCGGGGATTTGTCGGGGGGCAACCAGCAAAAGGTCGTTCTGGCCCGGTGGCTTGCCATGAACCCGAGGTTCCTGATCCTCGATGAGCCGACGCGCGGGATCGACGTGGGGGCGCATGCCGAGATCTTGCGGCTCATTCATGCACTGACGGAGGAGGGCATGTCGCTTCTCGTGATCTCATCGGAACTCGACGAGCTGATCGCCGTCTCCGACCGCGTGATCGTGGTGCGGGACCGGGCGCATGTGGCGGAGTTGACCGGCGCGGATGTCACCACCGACACGGTGGTGCGTGCCATTGCCGAGCACGGGCAGGACAACGGACAAGACAAAGAGGAGGTCGCGTGATGCCCGCCGTTCTGCGCCGCATCGCCCCGCAACTCGTCACGCTGGTGGCGGTCTGTGTGCTGGTGACGCTGTTCTTTCCCGGTTTCCTTGAGATCCGGATGAGCGATGGCCGCTTGGTCGGCCCCGTGATCGACATTCTGAAACGCTCGGCCCCGGTCGCCCTGCTGGCCGCTGGTATGACCTTGGTGATCGCGACCAAGGGGATCGACCTGTCGGTGGGCACGGTCATGGCGATTTGCGGCGCAGTGGCGGCGTGGTGCCTGGACAGCGGTTTGGGAGTGGGCGTCGCGGTGGCACTGGCCATTGGCGCGGGGCTTGTGTGTGGCCTGTGGAACGGGGCGCTGGTCGCGATGATCGGGATTCAGCCCATCGTCGCCACGCTTATCCTGATGACCGCCGGGCGGGGGATCGCGCAGCTTATTACCGAGGGGCGTATCCTGACGTTTACAGACCCGGCGTTTGCATGGTTCGGGTCGGGCACTCTGGCGGGCATTCCCGTGCCTGCCGTGATCTGGGTCGCCATGGGCATCATCCTGACGATCCTGATGCGGCGCACGGCGCTCGGGCTACTCGTCGAAAGCATCGGGATCAATCGCCGCGCTTCGGCGCTGGCCGGGGTGAACGCCACCGTTTTGCTGGTTGCGGTCTACATGGCGTCCGGGCTGTGCGCGGCGTTCGCCGGGATCATCACCACTGCCGACATCCGGGGCGCGGACGCGAACAACGCGGGCCTCTGGCTTGAACTCGATGCGATCCTCGCGGTGGTGATCGGGGGCAACTCGCTCCTGGGTGGGCGTTTCTCGATCGCGGCGTCGCTTCTGGGTGCGCTTATCATCCAGACCATCGACACCGGCATCCTGCTGGCGGGATTCCCGTCGGAATACAACCTCGTCATCAAGGCGGCCCTCGTGGTCATCATCCTTGTCGTGCAAAGTCCGCAACTGGCTGCCGAATGGGTGTTCTGGCGCCGCGCGATGCGGGAGGGACCGGCGCCCGCGACGCCTGCGAAGGAGAATGCGAAATGAACCCGAGGCTCTATCCGCTTTACGCGACCATCGGCATTTTCCTGTTCGCTTGCCTGATCTGTTACACCCAGTTTCCCTACATGGCTTCGACCCGCGTGCTGGGGAACCTGCTGACGGACAATGCCTATCTCGGGATCGTCGCGGTCGGGATGACCATCGTGATCCTGTCGGGAGGTATCGACCTGTCAGTCGGGTCGGTGATCGCCTTTTCCGGCGTCTTCATCGCGGTGATGCTGCGGGACACGGGGCTGCCGACGCCGGTGGTTTTCCTGATGCTGCTCGCCGTCACCACGCTGTTTGGCGCCGCGATGGGTGGGCTGATCCACGGGCTGGCCATGCCGCCGTTTATCGTGACGCTCGCGGGCATGTTCCTGGCCCGTGGCGCGGCCTATATGCTGACCATCGACAGCGTGCCGATCAATGACCCGTTCTATGACCTGTTGCAGGACTCCTATTACCTGATGCCGGGAAAAGGGCGGCTGACGCTGATCGGGGGGCTTATGCTTCTGACCGTGCTTGCCGGCATGATCGTGGCGCATCGCACCCGCTTTGGCGCGAGCGTCTTCGCGCTTGGCGGCGGGATACAGGCTGCGCGGCTCATGGGTGTGAAGGTCGGGCGCACCACCATCGGCATTTATGCGTTCTCGGGTTTCATGGCGGGGCTCTCGGGGATCGTGTTCTCGGTCTACACCGGGTCGGGCTATCCGCTTGCCACGGTGGGCACCGAGCTGACCGCCATTGCTGCCGTCGTGATCGGGGGCACGCTTCTGACCGGGGGGTCCGGGTTCGTCTTTGGCACGCTTATTGGCGTGATGACCATGGGGCTGATCCAGACCTACATCGTTTTCGACGGCACGCTGTCGAGCTGGTGGACCAAGATCGTGATCGGGGTTTTGCTGCTTCTCTTCATCGTGCTGCAAAAGGGGCTGCTTCGGCTCACCACCACGCGGCTTGCCGGGGCCTCGGCGTGAGCGCAAGCTGGATCGGTGTCGACTGGGGCAGCACCAATGTGCGGCTCTGGGCGCTGGATGCAGCGGGCGAGGTGATCGGCACGCGCACGGCGCCGCAAGGTGGCGAGCACCTGACGGCGGCAGATTACGAGGGTATCCTGATCGGGCTGGCGGCGGATTTCCTACCGGGGTCCGGCACGGTGCCTGTCATCATCTCGGGCATGGCGGGTGCCCGGCAGGGATGGTTTGAGGCGCCCTATCGCACGGTGCCCTGTGCAGTGGCGGGTGAGGGGGCGATCGCGGTTCCGACCGAGGATGGCCGCATCGCGGTGCGGATCGTGTCCGGGCTGAGCCAGTCCGACCCGCCGGACGTGATGCGCGGGGAAGAGACACAGATCGCGGGTTTGGTCGCGGGGTCGCCCGAGTTCGACGGGATCGTCTGCCTGCCCGGCACGCATAGCAAGTGGGTGCGGGTGCAGGGTGGCCGGGTCGAGTGGTTTCGCACCCTCATGACGGGCGAGCTGTTCGCGCTCTTGTCGGAGAGGTCCGTCTTGCGCCACTCGGTCGGCGAAGGATGGAGCGACGCGGCATTCGACGCGGGGGTGCGGGCGGCTTTGGCCGACCCTGACGCCCTGATGCCGGGTTTGTTTGCGCTGCGCTCCGAAGCGCTCTTGGGCGATCTCGACGGGGGAAACGCCCGCGCCCGGTTGTCGGGGCTTCTGATCGGGGCCGAACTGTCGGCCATGCGCACGGCCTGGACCGCGTATCCGGTGGCGATCGTGGCAAGCGCGGCGCTTGCGAGGCGATACGAGGCGGCGCTCGCCCCCCATGGGGCGCAGGTCACGCGCTGCGACGGGGAGGCGTTGACGCTTGCGGGGCTGAGAGCCAATCGCGCGATACTGGAGGCAAAACCATGAGCCGAAACATCATCGCGATCTTGCGGGGGATCACGCCGGACGCCGTGGTGGGCATTGGCGCGGCCCTGATCGACGCCGGGATTGACCGGATCGAGGTGCCGCTGAATTCACCCGATGCGTTTGCCAGTATCGAAGCGCTGGTCGAGCAATTCGGGGAGGGGGCGCTGATCGGGGCGGGAACGGTCCTGACCGCCGACGAGGTGACGGCCGTGGCCGATACCGGGGCCGGGTTGATCGTGTCGCCGAATTGCGACGCGGCGGTGATCCGGGCCACGAAGGCGCAGGGCATGGTGTCCTTTCCCGGTGTGATGACGCCGACCGAATGTTTCGCGGCGCTTCAGGCCGGGGCGGATGGGCTGAAGCTATTCCCCGGCGCTTTGATTGGTCCGAGCGGGTTGCGCGCGATCCGCGCCGTTCTACCGCCGGGCACGCAGGTCTACGCGGTCGGAGGCGCGGGGCCGGAAAACTTCGCGGACTGGCGCGACGCGGGGGCGGACGGTTTCGGGATCGGGACCGCGCTTTACCGGCCCGGCGACGGGGCCGGGGCAGTCGCCGCGCGGGCGCGGGAAATCGTGGCGACATATGACGGGGTTTATGGGCGATGAAATTCGAGGTCTTCGACAACAGGCTGTGCGAATTGGGCGAGGGGCCGCTATGGCACCCGGTGCGCGAGCAGTTTTTCTGGTTTGACATCATGGGCAAACGGCTTTTGTCGCGCGTGGGCGCGCGCCTCCTGTCGTGGTCGTTCGATGAACATGTATCGGCGGCCGGTTGGATCGACCGCGAGACCCTGTTGATCGCGACCGAGACCGCGCTTCGGCGGTTCGATATCGAGAGCGGCGCGCATGAACCTGTTACCCGATTGGAAGCCGACGACCCGGTGACCCGGTCGAACGATGGGCGCGCGGACCCCATGGGCGGGTTCTGGATCGGGACGATGGGCAAGGCGGCGGAGCCGGGGGCCGGCGCGATCTATCGTTTCTATCAGGGTGCTTTGGAACCGCTGTTTCCCGAGATCACCATTCCGAACTCGATCTGTTTCTCGCCGGACGGGCGGCGCGCCTATTTCGCGGATACGCCGTCGCGGTGTATCCGGGTTCAGACGCTTGACAGCGAGGGCTGGCCGGAGGGCGCGCCGGAGGTATTCGTGGACCTGAGCGACGAGGGGCTGAACCCGGATGGATCGGTCGTGGATGCCGAAGGCGGGCTTTGGAATGCGCAATGGGGCGCGGGGCGCGTTGCGCGGTATCTGCCGGATGGGCGGTTCGATCGGGCGGTGGCCCTGGGCGGGCGTCATGCTTCCTGCCCGGCGTTCGGGGGGCCTGACCTGCGCCGGATGATCGTCACAACGGCGCGGGAGGGGATGCGCGACCCGGACGCGGCGCAGGGCGTGGTCTACGAGGTCGATCCCGGCGTATGCGGGCAGGCGGAGCATCGGGTCGTGGTCTGAGCTTCCCGAGCCGTTTGCGTCAAGATCGGTTCAGCGCAGCGTCTCGTCCAGGATATCCACGAATTTCCGCGCCGATGGCGACAGGGACCGGCTGCGTTTCGAGATGACCGCCATCGACCGCGTGACGCGGGGATTGGTCAGCGGGCGGCTGACAAGACCGGGGTCGCTGACCGCATTGGCAAGGCGGGATGGAAAGGCGGCGAAGCCCATGCCGCAGGCCATCATCCATTCCGCGCTGTAGAGAAAACCGATCTCCGCCGCGACGTTCAACGTCGCGCCCACGTCGCGCATGGTATCCTCGACCTGTCGCCGCACGCCGTAATTGCGCCGCGGAATGATCATCGGCACGCGGTCCAGCGCGGCCCAATCGACGGTGTCCTGCCGGGCAAAAGGGTGGTCGCGGTGACAGACGAGGTGGATCGGATCATCGTGCAGGATGTGCCAATCGAACTCGGTCCGGTCCTCGGGCGGGATGCCGAGACCGAAATCGACCTGTTCGTTGCGGATCATGGTGTAAAACTGGTCCGGCGCGCAATCGTTCAGCTCAAGCTCGACCCTGGGATGGGCCGCGATGAATATCTTCACGGTGGGCGGGAGCAGCGCGATGCCGGTGGCCGGGGTCGCGGCGATGCGCACGACACCGCGTTCCAGTTCCTTCAGGTCCGTAACGGTCGCACCAATGGCGGCGACATCGCCAAGGATACGGGTGACGATGCCGATGATCTGTTCCACGGCGGCGGTGGGCACCACGCTTCGCGTGGTCCGGTCGAACAGCCGTGTGCCAAGCGTTTCCTCGGCCTGACCCAGAAGGACGCTGGCGGCGGATTGCGAGACGGACAGACGCTCGGCCGCCGCCGAAATCTGCCGGGTGTCATAGACTGCCTTGATCGCCTGAAGCTGGCGAAGGGTGAGATGCGAGACTGACATTCATAACCTTACTACATTAATAAAGTCAAAATATTCACAAAAATTCTCAATACTTCAATGGTAACCTTCGGCCACGGCACCTCGGAGGGGCCGGATAGGGAGGACATCATGATTACAAGACTTCTGCTTGCGGCCTGTGCCGCGGCTTCGACTTTCGCATTCACCGCGCCCGCCGAGGCGCAGGGACGTATCACCATCGGGACCAACCCGCAGGGCACGCTGTATTACACCATCGGGGGCGGGCTTGCAGCCGCGCTTCAGGATACCATGCAGCGGCAGGTGACGGTGCAGCCCTTTACCGGCTCGTCCGTCTACATCCCGCTGATCGACGCGGGCGAGGTGACGCTCGGGCTCAATTCGTCGATTGACGTCGGGTCCTGGTATCGCGGCGAATACGGCAATGAGCCCTTTACCGACATGCGCGTTCTGGCGCGTCTCTGGCCGCTGCGCCAGGCGCTGACCGTGCGGGCCGACAGCGGGATGACGGAGGTTTCCGATCTTGCCGGGAAACGCGTTGTCACGGCCTTTTCCGCCATGGCCGCCACGGGGCGCGTGAACACCGCGATCCTCGAAGCGGGCGGGCTGTCGGCTGACGAGGTCGAAGGTGTTACTGTCGCCGGTCTGTCGCAGGGCATCGAAGCACTGGTCGAGGGCAATGCCGATGCCACGGGCGTTGCCGTGGGCATTCCGCTGACCCAGCAGGCCCATGCAACCATTCCGGGCGGTATCCGCTATCTCTCGATCACCGGCGAGGGCGCCACCAACGAGAACATGAACGACATTTTCAACGGCGTTTACCTTCTCGAAGTCGCGCCGAACCCGCGGATGCCCGAGATCACGGACCCGGTGACGGTGTCGGCCTATGACGTTTACCTGACCACCTCGGCGAACCTGTCGGACGAAGATGCCACCGCGATCCTGTCAGCACTTTACGATGCGCTGCCGTCCCTGAAGGCCGATTATCCGCCGCTGGCCGCCGCCGCACAGGAGCGCCTGTCCGCGCCGACCAATACCGTGCCCTACCACCCGGCTGCCGTGGCGTTCTTCAAGGGAAAAGGCATCTGGTCCGACGAGAACGACGCACATGAGGCCTTGCTCGACTGAGCCCGCCCTTGAACAAGGACCAACACCGTGAGCCTTCGTATCATCACCGCCTTGTTGCCGGTGCTGGGGATCCTTTGGATCCTCGATCTGCCGGGACGGCTTGGGGCCGTCGTGATTACCGAGCAATACCTTGCCGTGGTGCTCGGGGTCGCGGTGCTGGCCGGTTTTGTCGCTGCCCCGTTGGCGGGGTGGCGGCGCTGGCCTGACCTTGCCTTTGCCATCGCGGCCCTTGCGGGCTGGGTCTGGCTGGCATGGAATTACGAGGACTGGCTGCTGACCGCCCATGTCCGGGGGCCGGAGAAATGGGTGGCCGCTCTGTTCGCCATCGCCGGTATGGTCGAGGCGACACGCCGCAACTGCGGCCCGGTGCTGGCGGTGCTCGGGCTTGCCTTCATGGCCTACGGGTTCTTCGGCTATCTCGCGCCGGGGCTCTTCGAGGGGGCTTACCTGAAGCCCGCACGCTATCTGCTCTATATCTATTCCGACTCCAACGGGGTGCCCGGACTGGTGCTGAACGTGGCGGCCAACCAGATCATGGGTTTCATCATCTTCGGCGTCGTTCTGACCGCGGTCGGCGGATCGGAGGCGATGACGCGGCTTGCCATGTCGCTCATGGGTCATCGCCGGGGTGGCCCGGCCAAGGTCGCGATCCTTGCCTCGTCGCTGTTCGGAACCCTGTCCGGCTCGACCGTCGCCAACGTGATGTCCACCGGGGTCGTCACCATCCCGATGATGAAACGCGCCGGGTTTCCGTCGCGCTATGCCGCGGCGATCGAAGCGGTCGCCTCCAACGGGGGCCAGATCGCGCCACCCGTGATGGGGGCCACCGCTTTCGTCATCGCCGAGTTTCTTCAGGTCGGTTACGCCGATGTTGTCGTCGCCGCGTTCCTTCCGGCGGCCTTTTACTATTACCTGCTCTATCGCCAGGTGGACCGTTTCGCGGTTGCCCACGGGATCGAAGGCGAACCGCGTGAAACGCTGCCGCGCGTGGGCCCCGCCCTGCTCGGGGCGTGGCCGCTTCTGGCCCCCCTGGGCGTGTTGATCTGGTTCTTGTTCGTGCTTGGCTACAGCCCCGGCAAGGCCGCGCTGTATTCCGCCATTGCCGCTCTGGCGCTGAACATCCTGCGTGCCCCGCGCGAGACGCTGTCGGTCAGCTTTCTCGCGGGTATCCTTGCCAATTCCGGGCGCACGCTCATTCCCGTGATCCTGGTCAGTGCGATCGCGGGGATCGTGATCGGCACCATCAACGTCACCGGGCTTGGGTTCGCCCTGACGCTGGCCCTGGGCAAGATCGCTGCCGTGGGCGGGGTGCTCGCCCTTCTGGCCGCGACCGCCGTGCTTGCGGTGATCCTTGGGGTCGGGATGCCGACCACCGGGGTTTACGTGGTGATCTCGGTCCTCTTGGCGCCGGCGCTGGTGAAGGCGGGCGTGGCGCAGATGTCAGCGCACCTGTTCATCTTCTACTTCGGGCTGCTGTCGATGCTGACACCGCCGGTGGCGATTGCGAGCTACGCCGCCGCCTCCATCGCGGGGTCGGATATGTGGAGAACCGGGACAACGGGGATCAAGCTGGCCATCACCGCCTATCTGCTTCCCTTCGTCTTCGCCCTGAACCCGGCGCTGGTCTGGCAGGGAACATGGCTGGAAATCGGCGTTTCGGTCCTGACCGTGGCGGTCGCGGGCTACCTCCTGGCCGAGGTGCTGGCCAACCGCAAAGCCTATGGCGGGGGGATGATGCGATGGGCCGTCGGCGCCCTGTCGCTGGGGATCGGCGCCTCGACCGCCATCGTCCCGCCCGCAAGCACCGCCGCGATGATCGTCGCCGTGCTCGGGATCGTGGCCGCCTTTGTTATCACGCGCTTTCTGAGCGCAACGTCAACGGGCGGTCTGCGCCCGCAAACTGGAGGAAACGACGTATGAGTGAACGCTACCCCGAGATGCCCCCGCGCATCGAGAACCCGCCCTACAAGCGGATCGCGACCGAGGAAGCATGGCTGCCGCAGGAGATCATGGACCTTTACATCAAGGGACTTGATGACGGCTCGATTTCCGATCCCGGTTTCCGCAGCCTCTGGGGCTTCTTCGGCAAATCCCAGACCGAGAAGGCCCGCGCGCATAACCGTCGTATCACCTCCTTGGGGGAAGAGCGGATCAAGGACATGGACGAAAGCGGCATCGACATGGCCGTTCTTTCGCTGTCCTCGCCGGGCACGCAGGTGTTCGATCCGGCCCAGGGCACTTCGCTTGCGATCATGGCCAACGACATGCTCGCCGAAGGGATCGCGGCCCATCCGGACCGGTTCGTGGGGCTTGCCGCCTTTTCGCCGCTGGACGTGGGGAACGCCGAGAAAGAGCTGGAGCGCGGTGTGACCAAGCTCGGGATGCGCGGTGGCATCCTCAATTCCCATACGCTGGGGGTCTTTCTGGACGACGAGAAATATTGGGGCCTGTTCGAGGCCGCCGAGGCGCTGGACGTGCCGATCTACCTGCACCCGAACACGCCGCCTGCGGACATGATCGCTCCGTTCCTGCCGCGCGGGCTGGATGCCGCGGTCTACGGGTTCGCCTGTGAAACCGGGCTGCACGCGCTGCGGCTTGTGGTTTCTGGCCTGTTCGACCGGTTCCCGAAGCTCAACATCGTTCTTGGCCACTGTGGCGAGGCGCTGCCCTATTGGCTGTATCGGATCGACTACATGCACGGGCATATTTCGAAAACCGGGCGCTATGAAAACGTGCAGCCGCTCAAGCGCCGTGCGTGGGATTACCTGATCGACAACTTCTACTACACCTCGTCGGGGGTGGGTTGGACGCCGCCGGTGAAATACGTGCAGGATGTCATCGGGGCCGACCGGATGATGTATGCGATGGATTATCCCTGGCAGTTCGTTCAGGGCGAAGTCGGCGTTTTCGACCACATGGACGTGGATGACGCGACCAAGAAGATGTTCTTCGAAGACAATGCGCGCAAGGTGTTCAAGATCTAGGCGGTCAACATGGGGGCGGCGGGATCTGCCGCCCTCATTCAAAAACCGTCCAACAGGATGAGGGCTGTGACGAGGTTCCAGTGGGCTGCGTAACGGCAATCGGTGTTGTCGTGGATGCCCATCTCCCGGATCAGCGCCGCGTTCGAAGCGCGCGATCGCTGTATTGCTGCTCGGATCGCGTGCGTAGTCGTGGCGCTGGCGAGAAAGTCCTATCCTGCGTCCTTCCGATGGTCATAGATCAGCAGACCGTCACTCAATGGGACTAAACACCTAGGCCGTGGACCTACAGTTCACTATGGGGCAATGATTGCTCGAAAAATTACATAATCCATATTATCAGCGCTATCGAGAGCTTGGGGTGCGCGGACGGATCAGACCGCTCGTGTCGCTGGAACAACGCGCACCGCAAACGAGCTCGGCCTCAAACCAGATGGCGACCCAACTTGCGACCTGGACCGGCGAAGCTACGCTCGGCGTCAAGTACGCCGCCGGTCCTGTCCGTCACGATCCAAGCGAGGCCAGGTCGGCTGCCATGGCGGGGGTGGCGAGCGTCAGCGCTCCGATGGCGGAAAGAGTAAGAGCTATCATCGTGTAATGTCCTTCGTTGGTCCGCTTTCAGCCTTGGATAAAGCGTTCCAGCGATGCCTCCTTGACCAAACTCAAAAGCCTGCGGGCCTTTGTTTCGTCCTTGGCAAGGCAGAGCGCGGTGGAGAGCGCATCGGCCAGACCCGCGCTCGGCGCGCTCACGGTCGTTTGGGTCGCGGCAACGGCTGTGCCGTCTGGCGCGAGGATATGTCCCTGCCCCCGATCCGCGTCCATCACCGTTCCGAAGGTCGCAGAACTTGCCAGCGCGCGGTTGCGCCACCTGTCTTTGCGCCCGCTACCCGCCAGCGTGATGGGCCAGCCAGTGCCGGTGGGCGCGTCCCCGAGTGCGATGATCTCGCCCGTGTCGATCAACACATCAGCGACGCCACGCTCGGCCATCAGGTCCGCGACCTTGTCGCCGATAAATCCCTGCGCGATGCCGTTGAGGGTCAGGGCCTGCCCCTTGCCCAGCGTGATCCGTTCGGCGGCCACGTCCACCCGGTCGAAGCCGACACGCGCGCGCGCCTGTGCCAGGGCCTCTGCCCCGGGTGCCCGGTTTTGCGCGGCGGCCTCGGCCATGACCTGCCAGAGCGGCTGCACCGTCGGGTCGAACAGCCCGCCGGAGAGATCATGCACACGCCGCGCCAGCGACAGGCATTCCAGAAGCTCAAAGGAGGGTGCATCGAGAGACCCGGTGCGGTTCAGCCGCATGATTTCACTGTCCGGGCCATACAGGCTGAACACCTGTTCGAGCCGGGTGATCTCGGCCCGCGCCGCGCGGGTGATCGCCTCGGCATCCGGGTGGTCCAGAACGATCTGGGCCTTGGCGCCAAGCGCGACGCCTTGCCATCGAAAGGCCGCCGCCGGGCCAGCCGCCGCGGTGAGGCAGGCGGCGGAAACGAAGCTTAGAAAACGGCGTCTGTTCAGGGTCATGTCACAGGGTCCTTATTGCCCAAGCGCGTTCAAGCGGGCGTTTATGTCGTTGGTGTCGGTCTGGGCCTCCGGGGTGGTCTCGCCCAGCACGTCTTCGGCGCGGATGTCATGATAAGCGACGAGTGTGCCGCCGTGGTCGCGCGCGAAGGCTTCGGCGGCGATCTGGTCGGAGAAGGGCACGAATTCCGCAGCCCCCATGCCGCCGACAGCATCGGACCCGGCGACGTAGATCGCCTCCCGCGCGGGCATCCACGCCCCCGGTTCGTCCCAGGTCGCGCCGGCCATGTCCTGCACATAGGCCACCTGAACCGCGTGGCTCTGTTCCGGCATATGCAGGTAGGCGATCACGTCGCGTACCTGGCTGAAAAAGATCGGTGCAGGCGTCCCGTCAAGATGCGCCTGCCCCTTGGGGCCATCGTGTTCCACGAGGGCCATCTGGCAGTAATACCCCAGCGCTTCATCGGTCATTTCGACCGGCTCGGGCAGTGCGGCCACCTCTTCTTTACAAGCGGCAAGCAGGAAGACCGGGATCAGGAGAAGCTTGTTCATGGGGTCACCTTCTGGAACGACAGCCGCGCTACCATGGCGGCCAGCACGGGCCATATCAGGATCGCGGCGAGCGGTTTCCAGGCGGCGATGGACGAGGCCGCGCCGGACAGGCCGGAAGCCGCGTCGACCGCCCCGGAGGCCGCGAGGTTGAAAATGCGGAACGCATCGGCGGGGTTCAGAACCAGCGCCCAGGGAAAGACCTCAGTGGTGAAGGTGCCGCCGTCATCTGCGACCACGGCGGCGAGAAGGCCCAGGTCGTAGAGCACGATCATCACCAGCCACAGGCCAATCGCCATGGCCGCCGCCCCCGAGGGTCTACGCGAGAGACACGACATGGCGTGGCCCAGCGACAGGAAGACAGCGCCCAAGAGGACCGAGGTCCAGACCAGACGCCACAGTGCCGGAAGCCCTTCGGCAGCCTCGACACCGCCAGTGGCAAAGGCAACCACGGCCGCCACGGCATAGCCACAGACCACGGCAATCGTCACGACGGCAAGCTGCGCAATCAGTTTCCCCAGCAAAAGCTCGGTCCGTGCCAAGGGATAGGCCAGCGACAGGGCGAGCGTGCCGCGCTCGCTCTCCCCCGCGATGGCGTCGAAGGATATCAGGAGCGCGATGAGCGGCACGAGGTAGACCGCCAGCGAAATCAGGCTCGCAACTGTGACAGACAGCGGGTCCACCGCCATCTGCCCGGCAGGCGCGGAGCCTGCGAAGGCCAGGACCAGCGAAAACAGCATCATCATGGCGACCGAGACGATCACCCAGCGATTGCGACGGGCAATGGCGAATTCAAGCGCGGCGGTGGCGAGGATACGAGACAGCATCATGCAGCCCTCTTGGAGATATGGGAATAGAGGTCATCGAGCGTCGCCGCATGGACATCGAAATCCGCGATCTGGTCCCGCTGCGCCGCGATCCGCTCCAGAACGGCGAGCTTGTCAGCGGGGGGACAGGTGAAGGTCACGCGATCTTCCGACTGGATCGCACCGGAGAAGGCTTCGGCAATCCGCTCGCCCTGCCCGGCCTTGGGCGTGATGCTCACGCTCAGCGGCAACGCCGCGTCGGCGCGCAGGTCCGCCAGCGTGCCCTGGGCCACCTGTTTGCCCTTGGACAAGATCACCATCCGATCCGTGCGGGCCTCCAGCTCGGACAGCGCGTGAGAGGACAGCAGGATCGCAGTGCCTGACGCGGCCAGCTCATCCAGAAGCGTATAGAATTCGCGGCGCGACACGGGGTCGAGACCCGAAGTCGGCTCGTCCAGCACCATCAGTCTTGGTCCGCCGATCAGGGCCTGCGCCAGTCCGACGCGCTGCCGCATCCCCTTGGAATAGGTACCGATCCGCCGCCCTGCCGCGTCGGCCAATCCGACCTTTTCCAAAAGCTCATCGGCCTGTTTCACGGGTTGCCCCCGCAGGCGCAGGTAGTAGCGAAGCTGTTCGCGCCCGGTGATCGCCGGATGGAACGCGGCGTTTTCCGGAAGGTAAGCGGTCAGCGCGCGCGCCACCGCCGACCCCGGCGCATGTCCTGCCAGTTCGATGGTCCCGCCGTCGGCGTGAATCAGGCCCAGAACCAGCTTCATGAGCGTGGATTTCCCCGCGCCGTTGTGACCGAGCAGAGCGACACGTTCGCCCGCCGAGACGGTCAGCGAGACCTCGTCCAACACGCAGGCGTCGCCGTAGCGCTTAGTGAGCTTCGAGAGCGTCAGAATCGTCATAAGTCTCTCCTTTGGCCCAGAGCGGTTCGGCTTGTGCCATGTGTTGAACGGTATCGGGCACCTCGCGCAGCGGCGCGGTGGTCAGCGGGTGACTGTCCACGACGCCGCCGGTGCGGGCGGCCGGGAATTGCGATTGGCTCCACCGCACCAGTTGCACGGCGGGCGTGCCGAGCAGAAGCTTGGCGGCGGGTTGCGACCACAGGATGTGGTCCATCAGGTCGTTCGGACGGTAAGCGCTGTCGGCGCGGGCATCGCCGTCGAGATCGAAGGCGGGATGGTCGGACCAGTAATTGCCGCGCCCCTCATGGCTCCATTCCACGTCCGTGGTGCCGACGTATTTGACCTGCGTCCGGTTCCCGACAAAGGCGTTGCCGGTGATCGTGTTGCGCTCGGACCCGGCGGTGAAATGCACGCCGATATCGCAGCCGACGAAGCTGTTGTCCGCGATCAGGTTCTGGTGCGAGTTATAGACAAAGGTGCACTTTTCCGTGCCACCCGTCACGAGATTGGCGAAAATGTCGGACTGCTTGGTGTAATTCAACATGACACCGTGGTCGCGATCGTTGATCGAGGTATTGTTCTTCGCCACGATCCGGTCGGAATACATCAAGGCGAAGCCAAGGTGATTGCCGATCGAGATATTGCCTTCGATCACGCTGTCATTCGTATACATGTAGTGAATCGCGAAGCGCAGATCGCGAAACAGGTTGTCGCGAAACACGTTGCGTTGGGAGACGTTGGTGAAAATGCCGTCGCGCCCGTAGCGCACATCGTTGCCGATGACCTCGGCCCCCGGCGCGTTCCAGACGTAAATCCCGTTCCCCCGGTCGTTCATCCGGCGCAGACGCAGACCTTCGATCCGGTTGCCTTTGACCAGCGCGTTGCGCGCGCCGTGAATGTCGACGCCGACCAGGTTCCCGGTCAGCACGTTGTCCAGAACCTTTGCCCCGCGCGCCTTCTTGGTCAGCTTCACGCCCGCGTCGATGGGTTCATGCACGCGTCCGGAGTTGGTCAGGTGCAGCCCGCGCACAACCACGTCAGGCGCATCGACCAGAACCACCGATCCGGTGCGGTTCCCGTCGATGACCGCGCCATCTTCGCCGGTGAGCGTCAGGGGCTTGTCGATCGTCACCGGGCCATCGTATCGGCCCGGCGACAGGATGATTTCGTCCCCCTCCCCGGCCCCGGCAATCGCCGTGGCGAGCACACCCGGTCCGGGCGCGATGGTGATGCGCTCGGCCAGGGCTGGGGCCGCGCTCAGAATGAGCGCGGCGAGGAGGGAGACGAAACGGGTCATGCGCCTTTCGGCTCCACGAGCATACGGCCGCGCATTTCCATGTGCAGCGCGTGGCAGAACCACTGGCAGTAGTACCAGTAGACGCCCGGTTTCGACGCGGTGAAGGTGACCGACGCCGTGGCCTGCGGTGCGACCTCCATCGCGACCCCGTGGTTGTTCAGGCAGAAACCGTGGGTCAGGTCGTCGATATCGTCGAGGTTGGTGACATAGACCGTCACTTCGTCTCCCTGTTTCACCGTGAACTTCTCCAGCGAGAACTGTGGCGCCTGCGACGTCATGTAGACGCGCACCTTGTTCCCGTCGCGAATGACCGTGTCCTGCCAATCGTCCAGATCGACGCCGTCCGCCTCGGCCTGCGCACGCGCATCGGCCCACATCGGGTCGTTGCGGTCCCAGACGTTCTTCGGGGTCACCTTGGAGCGGTGAACGAGGATCGAGTCGTGCGGTTCGGCAAACGTCGGACCGTCGTGGATCAGCGTCATGTCGGTTCCGTCGAGCGCGAAGAGCTGTTCGTTCTCCGGCTTGAGCGGCCCGGTGTTCAGGAAGCGGTCCTTCGAGAACTTGTTCATCGACAGATACCACTTGCCGTCCGCTTCGAGCGTCTCGCCCATGGTGGTCGAGTTGTGGCCCGGCTGATAATGCACGTCCTGCTTGTTCAGGATCGGGTCCACGTCCTCGCCGTTATAGAGCTTCACGGCGTCTTCGATGTTCCACATCACCACCTGGCTGTCGAGGAAGAGCGTCGTGAAGGCGTTGCCCTTGCCGTCGAAACAGGTGTGAAGCGGCCCGAGACCCAGCTCCGGCTCTGCCACGACCACCGACCGCGGGTCGATGCTGTCGTCCTCGAAGAGCGCGTCGAACTTGCGCACGTCGAGCACGGAAACGGTCGGCGACAGTTTCCCGGCCACGCAGAGGTGGATCTTGTCGGGGGCCATGTTGATGCCGTGCGGGCTGTTCGGGATCGGCACGTAACGGGTGTAGTTCTTGTTCTGCCCCTTGCGCCCGTCGATTACCGGCACACCGTTCAGCTCGGTGTAATCGCCGTTCTCCACCGCTTTTTCGATTTCCGCGATGTTGAAGATGACCACGTGGTCCATCTCGGCTTCCATCATCTCGGCGAGGTTCATCCCCATTTCCGAGTTGTAGGAGGTCGAGAAGGCATATTTGCCGTCATAGTCGCAGTCGGTGTTGTCGAGGTTGCCCGACACCATCACCTGCCACGCGACCTTCATCTCGTCCGCGTTCACGGCGGTGTAGAAGTTCACGTATTTCGACGGATCGTCCAGAACGGAACCGTCGTTGACCATGGGCACTTCGTCCTCGCCGTTGGCGAACACGTAGTTGGTGCGCGGCCACTTCTGCGGACGCAGCCCGTGGATCGCCTTGGCGTTCGGGATGTCGATGATCTTGTCGGCCTTCATCACGTCGCAGCGCACGCGGGCGACGCGGGTGTTGGCCTTGTCGTTCATGAACAGGTAACGCCCGTCGTATTTGCCCTCGGTGAAGGACATGTGGACATGGTGCAAATCGCCGTTGTCGTGCACGGTCTTGCCCTGCGCGGCAAGGTATTCCTTGGTTTCCGGCAGCATGTCCTGCGTCAGGATCTTGAGGCTTTCATTGGTCTGGCCCCAGCCGGTGGCGGAACACCGGTTGAACACCGGCACGCGCATAAGTTCACGCATCGAGGGCACGCCGAGAATTCGCATCTCGCCAGTCTGGCCCGAGGACCAGAAGCCGTAGTATTCATCAAGCTCGCCCGGTGCCGGGCTTGCGTGTTCGGTTTGCGCGAGGGCTGCGCGCGGGGTCGAGGCCGCGGTGATCGCCGCCGCGCCGCCAAGCAGCCCGAGCCGAGCGCCGCCAGCGCCCATCATGGCCGCGCCAGTTGCCGATGCGCCCAGAAAGCCGCGCCGGCTAAGTCCTCTTTTTTCAGTGTCAGACATATCTGTCTCCCGTCACTTGGTTTGAAGATTTGGATGATTTTCCAACCCGTCCCTCTTGTTGAGGAACGCGGTCGGGTCCGAGGTGGAGCCCTTGCGTTTGAGCTTCTTGATGACCACGGGGCATTTGGTTTTGGATTGGTAGAGCACCTGGCAATGCATGCAGTTCAGGCATTCGTTGGGGTTGATTTCGCCCGTCGGGTGGATCGCCTGGACCATGCACTCGTTGGCGCAGGTCTGGCAGGGCGAACCACATTCCTTGTAGCGCTTGAGCCAGTCGAACATCCTGAGCCGGGCCGGGATCGCGAGCGCGGCCCCCAGCGGGCAGAGATAGCGGCAGTAGAACCGCTCCACGAACAACCCGGCGACCAACAGCGCGGCGGCGTAGGCCACGAACGGCCAGGCGCGCACGAAGTTCAGGATGATCGCGGTCTTGAACGGTTCGACCTCGGCCAGGTGCTCGGCCTGCTCTATCGACGCCAACGAGACGCCGAACAGCCCGAGAAAGATCATGTACTTGATCGGCCACAACCGTTCATGCAGACCCCAAGGCAGCGTGAACTGCGGCACCTTCAGCGCCCGCGCGATATGGTTGGTCAGCTCTTGCAGCGCACCGAAGGGGCACAGCCAGCCGCAATAGGCCCCTCTGCCCCAGAACAGGATTGCGGCGGCCACGGCAAACCACAGGATGAAGGTCAGCGGATCGAGCAGGAACGCCTGCCAGCTGAAATCCGAGGTCAGGGCACCGAACAGCGCCATCAGGTTCACGACCGAAAGCTGCGCATTGGCATACCAACCAAGAAACACCAGCGTGATCGTCAGGAAGGAGTAGCGGAAAATCTTGACCGCGCGCTCGGATCGCGTGAGCTGCATCTGGAAGAAGAACGCCAGCGTCAGCACCGCCAGCATGGCGGCCAGCACGGAGATTTCGAGCGTCTTGTCTTCCCAGATCTTCTTCCAAAGCGCCGACTGCGCCGCGCTTTCGCTCGCGCCCGTCGCCGCAACAGGCTGCGCGGGCGTGGCCGCCGGTTTCAGGAAAGCGTCCGGAAGCTGGTAGCCGAGGTCGAAGGTGGTGAAGACCTTCTCAATGGCCGCGACTTCGCGTTGCACGAGCAGTTGCAGGCGGAAGGGTTTCGTGGGGTCGAAGCCGCTGTCGGCCGGGATCTTGAACAGGTCGCGCTCGGTGAACTCGGGCACGTCGTCCAGCGGGATCACCCCCATCCGGCGATGGCCACGGTCGCGGAACCGCACCGACACGTCATCCTGGATCAGGACGATCCGGTCGAAAATGCCGCCGCGCACGTAACCCGACCCCTTGAAGGAATAGATCCCGCGTCCCACCACGGCGATGGCATGTTCCCCGGGCTCCAGCCACTCCTGAAGGTTGCCGTAATCCGCCTCACCCAGCACCGCACGGCCAATGGGGGGCACCGAGACCAGCGCCATCTGCATGTCGATGAACGTGGCGTCCGACGGTTCGGTCAGTGCGTATTTCTCGGTGCGCGGGTCGTCCATGGCGGCGAAGGCCGCGTTGATCTGGCCCACGTCCAGTGACAGGCGGCGCACGGTCCCGTTGCCCTCCATCGTCATCCAGCTCTCGGGCGCTTCGGCGTCTTCGTTGATCGTGTATTTCGGGCCGGTATCCACCTCCGGCGACAGCCCGCCCAGGCCAAGCTGGCGTGCGACCTTCAGGCCCGAGCGCACGATGGAATCGTCGATCACCATGATGGTGACGGTCGCGCCGGAAATGATCTCAAGATCATGGCCAGACCCGCCTGCGGCGGCTTCGTCGACCAGCGAAAGCCCGCGATAGTCGGCGACGAGCGCCTTGATCTTGCTGTCGGGAATGCCGATCAGAACAATCGGTTCGGAGTGTTTGACCAGGTCGACACCCAGGATCACCGCGTCGTCATCGACCGCGACCATGGTGTGGATCGGCTTACCGGAATATCCCGTGGTGCCGACGAAATCCGACGTGATGAACACATGCCCGATCTCTTCGCCCCCCGACAGGACGGGGGCCACGGGCATATCGTCGCGGATTGGGCCGAAGGCATCGGCCCCCTCGACCAGCGTGGCGGGGTCAATCTCGGGCAGAAACTGTGAGAGGACGGTCTGGGCGGCCTGCGCTTGCGCCATGGTCGAAACCAGCATGGCAAGGGCGCAGGCAAACAAGGTCTGGGCAAGTCGGGAGATGAAAGGCCGCGGGTCGGCTTTGGGCATCGCCTGCATGTTTACACTACTTTCTGAATTGGGGGGCCGCGGGACGGGTATTGGACCGTGTGTGTCAGGACAGGAATGGCTCGGAATACGAGAACCGTCGCCGGGCTGACGCCTGCCGGCAGGGGCACATCACGGGGCACGGACGCCGCGACGACGGACAGGAGCGTGCAATCCGAACATTGTGCGCAGCTCGCCGCCGGGGCATCGACCGGGTCGCCGTTACGGTCGAGCGTAATCGCCTCGGCCTGACCGTTCTCACCGCAAATGACGATCGTTTGCGCACCCGCTGCAGCCATGGCGTGAAGGGTTTTCGCATAGCCAGCAAATGTCCCGGAGGCGATGAGACTCGCCACCAGACTGAGAACCAAAAATGCATTGCTCGCGCGTATCATGGTGCCTGACCTAAGCCGGTCACCCTGCCCACTCCTTGACTAAAATCAAACTGGTGGATTTGGTACAAGTATTTTTAAGTGACTGAAAAATCACGAATAAGCATATGTGTATATGTCCTTCCCTCTGGACCGCCTTTCGATTGTCTGGCATCAAACGGTCCAAGGCTTTCGGAGGAAATTGATGGACGCCAAAGATCGCGACATCGCGTTCGCGAGCCTTCTGCTCTCGGGCATGACACCGGAAATGCGCGAGCGTCTGTGCGCCCGCGCGACGCAGCACACCTATGAACGTGGCACCACGATCTTTCTGCAAGGCGAACCGGCCCGCAGCATTTTCATCGTGCTCGACGGTTGGGTCAAACTGTATCGAATCGCGCCCAGTGGGGCCGAGGCCGTGGTTGGCGTTTTCACCAAGGGTCGCAGTTTTGGCGAGGCCGTCGCCTTTCGCCACGACACCTACCCGGTGTCCGCCGAAGCAGCGACTTTCACCCGTGTCCTGCGGATCGAGGCCGCCGAATTCCTGCGTCAGATCGAACGCGATCCCTCGGTCGCCACCGCCATCCTGTCCGCAACTTTCACCCACCTTCACGCGCTCGTCGCGCAGGTGGAGGCGCTCAAGGCCCGGTCGGGGGCGCAGCGGGTCGCCGAGTTCCTGCTGGAGCTCACCGAATGCGCCGACGGAGCCTGCAAGATCACCCTGCCTTACGACAAGGGTCTCATCGCCGGGCGTCTGGGCATGAAGCCCGAAAGCCTGAGCCGCGCGTTTTCCAAGCTGAGAACCCACGGCGTGAACGTGGCCCAGAACGAAGCCACCATCGACGATGTCGCCGCGCTTCAGGACATGGTGGACGACGATCCCGCGAACGCCTGGTCCCGCTAAACGGGTCACGCCAGCGCCGCCAAACCCATGATCGCGATCATGAACAGGCCCAGCACCAGAGAAAAGCCACGGCTCCATTCCGGCGCGGTGGCCAAGTCAAGGTAGGCGCGCAACACGATCCGCGCCTTGATCCAGGCCGCAAGCAGAATGGCGAGCACCGTCCAGAGCGCGCCGCCGCCCAGGACCGACACAGCGGTGGCGAGAGCCGACAAGGCCATCAGGATCAGCCAGGCGCGCGTCACGCTCATCCGCCCTGCCCCACCAGATAGATGACGGGAAACAGCAGCAGCCAGACAAGATCGACCATGTGCCAGAACTGCGCCCCGACCTCGACCGCGCGCGGCGCGCTGCGCCATGCGACGAGCGCGAAAATGGCCAGCCCCGCGACCACATGCGCGGCGTGAAACCCGGTCAGGAGGTAGTAAAACATGAAGAACGGATGGGTCTCAAACGTGATGCCCTCGGTCGTTTTCGCCACGTATTCCGCGCCCTTGATCCACAGGAACAGGAGGCCAAGCGCGCTGGCCCCCGCGAGATGGGCTCGGGTTGCCCGCAGCCTCCCCGCCTGCGCCAGACGCACCGCCCGCGCGGCCAGCCAGCCGGAGGTGACGAGCACCATGGTGTTGATCCCCGCCCCGACCGCGTCAAGGTGGCTTTGCGCCTGCGCGAACCCCGCGGGATCGGTCAGGCGCACGGCGGAAAAGGCGATCAGCCCCGCGCCGAAAACCAACAGCTCCGACACGATCAGGACCCACATCATGAACTCGCCGGGCAAGGCGTCGATGCCGCGTGGCCGGGTGGCGTCCGTCATTGCGCGACCAGCTCCCGGTAGATGCGCGGCAGCGCCGTGGTCAGCCGGTCGGGGTTAGGGATCACGGCAAAGCCGCCGGGACCGAAAATGCGCGGAAACCACGACTTCGCCCCGGCATCGACGGTGACGCCAAAGACCGAATGGCCAGCGCGCCGGGCCTCCTGGACCGCCATTCGGCTGTCCTCGATCCCGTGGCGCCCCTCGTAATGGTCCAGATCGTTGGGTTTGCCATCGGTGATGACCAGGAGCAGCCGCTTGCGTTGCCCCTGCTGCGACAGCTCTGCCGAGACATGCCGCATGGCCGCGCCGAGCCGCGTGTAAAACCCCGGCTTCAAGGCACCGATCCGGTGCTCGACCGTGCGGCTCATGGGTTCGTCAAAGCGCTTGGCGGTCTGCACGTAGACGCGGTTTCGTTTCAGCGAGGAAAACGCATGAACCGCGAACATATCGCCGCAGGCGTCCAGCCCCCAAGCCAGCGCCGAGAGCGCTTCGCGCTCCACGTCGATGACGGAGCGTCCGTCGTGGCCATGGCCGGGGATCGCGGCTTCGGTCGAGCGTGACACATCGAGGAGCAGCGACACGGCAAGGTCGCGTCTCTCGGTCCGGCTCTGGCACCAGACCCGATCCGTCCCCTGCCCGTTGGCCCGCAGATCGACGGCGGCGCGCACCGCGCGCTCCACGTCCAGATCGTCGCCGTCAGGGTGCCCCGAGGTGACGATCCGTCCGGGTCGCAGCGCTTCGAACTGGCGTTTCACCGCCCGGATGCGCCGCTTGGCCCGTGGATCGCTCAGGCTGGCGGGCAGCTCCTCTTCCGCCACCAGCGGCGAGGACAGCACGCGGCAGTGATCCGGCAGGTATGCGCCCGTTCGGACATTCCATTCCGGGTAGGTCTGCACATCCGACAACCGCTCGGTATCCACGTCCTCCGGGGCCAGGTCGAGGTGCAGTTTCAGTTTGGTCGCGGGCGCTTTCGAGATTTGCCCAAGACCGATTTCGTCCTGGTCGTCCGCCGCCTTTTTCGCGTCCTCGTTGTCGTCCTCTTCGATCCGGCGATTGAGATTCACGAACTCGGCAAAGCTGAGGATGGCTTCGAACTTGTGGAGGATGAAACTGTCGCTGCGATCAATCTGATCGGACTTGCGCCGCCGTGCCCGCCGTGCGGGTCCGTCCTCTGAACTCTCGGCTTCGCCGTCCGTGTCGCGGCTTTCCACGGCTGCCCCGTCCGAGCGCGCCATGTCGCGCAGGTCCGGCCAAAGCACGACCGGACGAAACGGGCGATAGCGGCGCGGCGCGGTGAAGCCGCTGACATCACCGCTCTCGATCCCCAACCAGAACTGGCGAGCCCGCGCATTGGGCAGAGGCTCCTGATCTCCGAGCAGACGCCGCACGACCGCCTCCACGTCGGCCTCGATGGCGGGCAACGCAGGCACCCGGCGCAAGGCCAAGGTCGCGCCACACAGATCCGCGTAGAGCTTCGCAAACCCCGGCGCTTCGGCCAAGGCGTCCGCGACGGTCTTCATTGCCTGGTGGAGCGTCATCAGGTCTGCCTGTAACGGATCATCGAGGACCGGATCGCCCACTTCGGCAACCGCCGCCGCTGCGGCCAGCCAGATATAATGCGCCGCGTTCGCCTCACGCGCCGGAAACACCGCAAGGCTTTCGGGCAGGCGCAGCGCGGCCCCGTCAAAGCTCGCCCGAGGCATGGTTTCGGCCCATGTGCCAAGCCGCCGTTTCAAGGACAGGCGATGGTGGCTTTGTTCATCGGCGACCGGTTTGATTTCAACCGCCCCGCCGCCGCCGAGACCTCGGAAAAGAACCGCCAGCCGCCCACCGACCTCAGAGAGGCCGACCCGGGCTCCATCGTGGACGTTTGGCGCGTCCAGGCGACTGGCATATGCGTGCCACAGTTTCCCGACAGTCTCTTCGGGTTCCCATGGCTCGATTTCGACCTGTGCCATCGCTTGCCTCACCCGAAAGTGGCGGTGACGAGGTCGAGGAGCCCTTGTTTCACATCCCCGTCGTCCGTGAGCGGCTCGATCATGGCCGCGAGAATGGCGCGCTCCACCGGCATACCTTCGCGGATCAGGGTGGCGGCGTAGATGATGAGCCGGGTCGATACCCCCTCCTCCAGATCCTGCCCCTTGAGGTCGCGCAGCTTGCCAGCAAGCCGCACCAGCGGGCGCACGCGGTCTTCCTCCAGCCCGCTTTCGCGGGCAACGACGGCGATCTCGTGCTCCAGCGCGGGGAAGTCGAATTCCACCGACAAAAACCGCTGCCGGGTCGAGGGTTTGAGGGTCTTGAGGATGTTCTGGTAGCCGGGATTGTAACTGGCCACGAGCATGAAACCCTTTGCTGCCTCCAGCTCTTCGCCGGTCCGGTCGATGGGCAGGATGCGGCGGTCGTCGGTCAGCGGGTGCAAGACGACGGTCACGTCCTTGCGCGCCTCGACCACCTCGTCAAGGTAACAGATCGCACCTTCGCGCACCGCGCGGGTCAGCGGTCCATCGACCCAGATCGTTTCACCCCCCTTGAGCAGGTAGCGCCCGATCAGGTCGGCGGCCGAGAGATCGTCGTGGCAGGCCACGGTATAAAGCGGTCGCCCGAGGCGGGCGGCCATATGCGACACGAAACGCGTCTTGCCGCAGCCGGTCGGCCCCTTGAGCAAGAGCGGCAGATCCTTGTGCGCGGCCATTTCGAACAGCGCGCATTCGTCGCCTTGGGGTTGGTAGAAGGGGGCAGTTGCCGCCCCCTCCAGTCTGGTTTGCGCGTTCATCTGATCCTACTCCGCAGGGGTTTGCTTGGCGGCCTCGATGGGACCGGGCGTGATCACTTCGCGCCGCGCTTTCAGCACCGCGTAGATGAAGAGGATCGCGCCCAGCACCACGGCCACACCGGAGCCGAACCGCATCACGAAGAAGATCCAGAGCTGCTCTTGCACGGCCATGAAGTCTTCGCCGTTCACCCGTTGCAGGTGCGTCTGCACCGTGCCCGCGAAGGTCAGCGTGAAGGTCATGAAGACCACGCCACCCGACATCAGCCAGAAAGACGCCATGTTAAGCACCTGGTTGAACGGCTCACGGCCTTTCAGAAGCGGCATCGCGTAGGTGATGATCGCAAGGTTCAGGGCGACATAGGCACCGTAGAAGGCAAGGTGCCCGTGGGCGGCGGTGATCTGCGTGCCGTGGGTGTAGTAGTTCACCCCGTGCAGCGTGTGCAGGAAGCCCCAGACACCCGCGCCGAAGAAGGCCAGCGTGGCACAGCCCAGCGACCACAGAAGCGCGGCCTTGTTCGGGTGATCCCGACGGCCTTTCCAGACCATGACGAAGGCAAAAGCCATCATCGCGAAGAACGGCGCCACTTCGAGCGTGGAGAAGACCGAGCCGATCCACTGCCAATAGCCGGGCGTGCCGATCCAGTAGTAATGGTGCCCGGTGCCGAGAATACCCGAGAACAGGGCAAGCGCCGCGATGACGTAGAGCCATTTCTCCACGACCTCACGGTCGACGCCGGTGAGCTTGAGCATCAGGAAGGCAAGGATCGAAGCCATCACCAGTTCCCATGTGCCTTCGACCCACAGGTGCACCACGTACCACCAGTATTGCTTGTCGAGCGCGAGGTTCGCCGGGTTGTAGAAGGCGAACAGGAACAGGAGCGCCAGCCCCCACAGACCCAGAAGCAGGATGTTGGTGATCGCGGTCTTGCGGCCTTTGAGCACCGTCATCGAGATGTTGTAAAGGAAGATGAGCGCCGCGACGACGATCCCCGCCTTCACCCACTTGGGTTGTTCAAGAAACTCGCGCCCCTCTTTGCCAAGGAGCCAGTTTCCTTCGAACAGGTTGAACGTATAGGTGAACACCACGCCCGCCGTGCCAAGCACGAAAATGGCAAGCTGGATATAGGCCAGCATCGGCGAGTGGATTTCGCGCTCGCTTTCCTCGGGGACGAGGAAATAGGCCGCGCCGAAGAAGCCCAAGAGGAGCCAGACGATCAGGCTGTTGGAGTGCAGCATCCGCAGCACGTTGAACGGCAGGATGTCATGGAGGAAGTTTCCGTCCACGTAGACCCAGCCCATGGTCAGACCCACGGTCACTTGCACCGCGAACAGGATCATCGCGACGAGAAAATACCAGTAGGCGATTTTTTGTGTTTGATATTTCATGTGTTTTTCTCCTCAGCCTCAACCGGCATCATTCGGCGGCCAGTCCTGGTTGCGGATCGTGTCGGTCCACAGCAGGAAATCGGCGAGCGCCTGGTATTCTTCGTCGGTCAGACCGAAATAGGGCATCTGGCGGCGGCCCTCGATGTCCGTGGGCATGGCTTCCATCCAGCCCTTGAGCGCGTCGAAGGCGCCTTCATGGTCGCCCTCCATACCCCAACGGGACATGACGTTGCCCAGTTCCGGCGCGTAATAGGCTCCCTCGCCCAAAATCGTGTGACAGTTCACGCAGCCGTGCATCTCCCACAGGTGTTTGCCGTGTTTGACGCTGTCGGTCAGCGTGGCGGTATCCGTCGAAGTCTTGACGATGTACCGATGGGATTGAGCCGAGAGGCCCAGAAATATGAGAATAAAGAACAGGGACCCGCCGTAGAAGATATTCCGGGCCATGCTCTTCGTCATGACTTCGCGCATCGCGCTCATCCTTCCTCCGTTAAAGTTACCCTTCGCAGATGGACGACCGGACGAGTCGGCTCCTTAACAAAAGTCAACGGGTCGGGATTTTCGCCTAAACCGCGAGCACAAGGCGGGTTTCTGGCCAGGCGTGAAGGCTGTGCGCGATCTCGTCACGGGTCATCAGGCAGAACGCGGTGGAGAGCCCGTCCGCAAGCGCCGCCTGCGGTGCGGCAACCGAAACCGTGCGCCACCGGGGCCAGCGTCCTTCGGGATGCAGGATATGCGGCGCGTGATCCGGCCCGATCCGCGTAGCCCCGGGGGACGAAGTGGCAAGGCACTCGTCCCGCAACACGACCTGGCGCAGGATGCGGCCGCGATCGCCGAGGATATCCACCGGCCCGCCCTGCCCGATGGCCGCGATCTCGCCCGCGTCGACGATCACGTCGTCGAAACCGGCGTCCCGGACCAGTTGGGCCAGTTGATCCGCGGCATAGCCCTGCGCAACCCCGTTGAAGGTCAGCGCCATACCGTGCGGCAAGCGCACCTCGGGCCCGCGCCGCTCGATCTTGCTCCAGCCAAACGGCGCGGTGCTGTGCCGCCCTTCCGCACGGGCCCGCCAAAGGGCCTGCACGCTGGGGTCAAACACCCCGTCCGTGGTCGCGTGCAACTGCCCGGCCAGATCCAGCATGGCCGCCAGATCACCGGATGGATGCGCCAGCACCCCGGTCTTATTGAGTCGCACGAGCTCGGAGGTCCGGTAGAGCGACAAGGCCTGCTCCAGCCGGTCGAGGCGCGCCTCGATCCGGCGACCCAGACGCCAGAGCGCACCGGGGTCACCCCCGCGCAGGGTCACGACCACCTCGGCCCCCATCGCGCGCCCGCGCCAGACCTGCGGTTCGGCCCCGGCCACCAGCGGTGCGGTCCCCAGACCGACAGCGGATGCACTGAGCGCGATGAACCGACGGCGGGTCAGGGTCATGCGGAGACCCCCGCTTTCGGATGCACCACGCGCGGCCCCCAGAACACCGGCCAAAGCGCGGCGGTGTAGAGCGTGAACACCACGATCCACAGCCCCCCGGACAAGAGGACACCGGGATAATAGAACTCCGGCCAGGCCGAGGCGGCAAAGCGGGCCAAGGCGGCGATGGGCAAAAGCGCATAGGCGACGACGACCGTTCCCGGCGCCACCAGCGCCCGCCCGGAATGCCCGATCGCGGCGCGCGACATCACGGCTACCGTCATGCCGCCGACCCCGCCAATCGCGAGGAGATGCAGCCCCGCCACTTCGGAGCCGACGCCCATTTGCGCCGCGCCAAAGGCGATCAGGCCAAGCGCGTTCAACGCATAGGACAGGTGCAGGGTCCACAGGATCGGCTGGCGCAACGTCCAGAGCGTGCGCCACGGGGTCAGCCGCGCCAGCGCGATCAGCCCCGCAAGGATGGCCAGCGTTCCCGGCACCGCGGCGGGCAGCGGCAACGCCATGGTCACCGCGGCGAGAATGCCAGCCGCAATCCCGGCAGCGGCGAGGGGCATCGGGTTTCTTGGCAAGCGCTCTTCCCGTCCCTCCCGCTTCATCGCGTTGCCGGTAAAGGCCGGTGTCACCCGCCCGCCCAGAATGGTGATCAGCACGGCCAGCGCCAATAGCGCGGCGCGCTGCCCGGTGGCCTCGGTCGCGGTCAAACCCATCCAGTCGAGGTGCACCATCAGGTTGCCGATCCAGACCAACGCCATGACCCCAAGGATCATCATCTGCTGCGGTTTTGGCCGCTTGATGAGCATGGCAAAGACCTTGCCCAGGACCAGCGGCAGGAACGCCAGATCGACCACGGCCACCACCACGGGCGGCAGCGAGCCGGACCACCAGATCGCCATGCGCCCCGCCAGCCAGACCGCCGACAGAACCGCGAAAAAGGCGACTGAGGCATCGCGCGCCTTGACCCAGTTCGGCGCGGCGGTGAGCAGGAACCCGGCAACGGCGGCCGTGCCATAGCCGAATATTAGCTCGTGCCCATGCCAAAGATGCGGGGCCATGGCGAAAGGCTCGCCGGTGAACATCCCGCCGGTCGCATGGATCGCGAGCCAGCCTTCCCATACGATCATGGACAGCACGGCAAACATCCCGGCGAGCAGGAAAAAGATCCTGTAGCCCGCCGAGAACAGCCGTTTCATATCGTCTTGGACCATGGTCCCTCTCCTTTTCATTCGCTCACGACCGCGCCCGGCGTTTGAGCACCGGGCAGGTCGTTGCGTCGTTCATGATGACCTGGCAGCGCAGGCACAGCACACATTCGTTCGGGTTGATGCGGCCAACATTGTCGATCGCGCCCACGGTGCATTTGGTTTCGCACAGGCGACACTCCCGCCCGCATTGCGGCCGCCGATGCAGCCAGTCGAAGATCTTGAGCTTCGCCGGGATCGCCAGACCCGCGCCGAGCGGGCAGAGATAGCGGCAGTAGAACCGCTCGATGAACAGGCCCGCGCCAAGCAGGACCACGACGAACAGGACGAACGGCCAGGCGCGCAGGAAGCGCATCGAAATCGCGGTCTTGAACGGTTCCACCTCGGCCAGCACCAAGGCCCGTTCCATCGAGTAGAACGACAGCGCCACCAGCGCGACGAAGGCGGTATATTTCACGATCCAGAGGCGCTCATGCAGCGCGGCCGGCACGGTGATCTGCCGGACGCCGAACCTCTGCGCCAGCGCATTGGTCAACTCCTGCAACGCGCCGAACGGGCAGAGCCAGCCGCAATAGACGCCGCGCCCCCAAAACAGCAGCCCAAGCGCCACGAAGCCCCAGAGCAGGAAAATCACCGGCTCGATCAGGAAGGTTTCCCAGCGGAAGCCCTCCAGAAGCGAATGCACGAAGGCGATGACCTGCACCACGCTGAGTTGCCCGCCGATGCCCCAGCCCAGAACAACGAGCGTGACGACCAGGAACGACAGCCGCCCGACACGGAACGCCCTGGGATGGCGCACCAGCCAGTCCTGCGCCAGAAATACGACGAACAGCGCCGACAACATGAGCGTGACAAAGATGATTTCCACCGTCGATGTCTCCCACGCGCTGCGCCACAGCGGCGCTGGTTCGGGCGGTGGCGCCCTGCGCAGGTTTTTCGGCAAGAGGTAGTCCGCGCCGATGATCGTGGAGACCTCGCCCCCGGCTGCGGTTGGCCGCGCGGCGCGCACGTCGATGGTCATGGGCGCGAGCGGATCGAACCGGGCGGGCAGTTTGAACAGGCTGATTTCCTTGACCTCCGGCGCGCCCTCGATGCGCAGGCGTTTGACCAGTTGGAACGTTTCGGCGGTCGGCGCATAGCGCTCCGCGCCCTGCACCACGGTCAGCCGGTCGAACACACCGTCACGCCGCCATGCGGTGCCGCGATGGGAATAGAGCCCCCTGGAGATCACGACCAGGACCGTTTCGCCGGGGTCGAGTGCGCCGATGGCGGCGGTATATCCCCGTTGGCCCAAAAGGTTCTGTCCAACGGTCGGCGGATCGGCAAGTCCGGCCCAGAGGCGCAGGAAATCGCCCTCGCCCGGTATAATCTCGACTTTGGCCCCGGCCAGCGCGCGCGCCGCCTCGGCCATGGACATCCGCACCTCGGCCAGTGCGCCCATGGTCACGAGATCGTCCCAAGTGGCCTCCTGCCAGGTCAGCCGATCGACGCCCGCTTCGCTGGCGATCAACCCGCGACCGAAAGCCAGCGTGCGCGCGCTTCGCAAAATCCCGTCGCGGATCACCCCGGTCGACACCGTCGCCCGGCTGATGATCTCCGGCAGCGCCGTGTCTTCTGCGCCCGCGTCCCGCAGGTCAAAACCCGCGAAGTTCGAGACATAGGCGGCGATATCCTCGTCCGAGATGCCCAGTGTGAGCACCGGCTCGTTATGGCGCACCAGCCGCGCGCCGGTGATGACCGCGTCTGGATTGATCCCGACGAGCACCTCCAGCGGGCGCCCGGAATAGCCGACCGTTGCCGCGATCTCCCAGGTCGACCCGACGAAACCGAGAACCGCGTCGTCCTGTCGCAGGGTCCAGCCGGGCACTCCCTCTTCCACCCGCTCGACCGTCACGCCAGCGCTGTCGGCCACCCCGGCAAGCGCGGTCAGCGCCGCCACCGTGGGAGCCGTTTCCTCCTGTGCCTGCACGGTGTCCGCGATCAGGCACAGCGCGGCCAGCAGGACGGAGGGGAGCAGAGGGAAAAGTCGTAGCATGGATTCACATTTCGTTTCCTACCGCCATCTGCCCGACGCCGGCCCTGCCCCGCCTTAACGAAAGTCAAGGAGCTCTCCTCACGCCCCCGTTACCTCGGTCCTTGCCTCACCTCTGCAACGGAGAAAAACCGATGATTTCCCGAACACCACAGCTAAGGCGCCTTTTGAGGACGACAGCGGCCGCGTCGCTGGTCGCCCTCGGCACGCCCGCCATGGCCCAGGACGCAGAAGACGCGCATGGCGACGGTCCCGCCGCCGCCTACCAGCCGTCGATGACGACCCTGGCTGAAATCCAGGTCGAAATCCCCGGTCGCAAGGAAGGCGATCCGGTGATGACGCAGGAGGAATTCCAGCAAGGCACCAAGATCTATTTCGAACGCTGCGCGGGCTGTCACGGCGTGCTGCGCAAAGGCGCCACCGGCAAGCCGCTGACCACCGATATCACCCGTGAAGCCGGGTACGATTACCTGCATAGCTTCATCACCTACGGCTCGCCCGCCGGGATGCCCAACTGGGGCACCTCGGGCGAGTTGACCGAGGAAGAGATCGACATGATGGCGCGCTACGTGCTGCTCGATCCGCCCGCCCCGCCCGAGTGGGGCATGGACAAGATGCTGGAGAGCTGGAAAGTCACCGTCGCGCCGGAAGACCGCCCGACCGAGAAAATGAACGACATCGACATCGACAACATCATGTCGGTGACGCTGCGCGACGCGGGCCAGATCGCCCTGATCGACGGCGCGACCTATGAAATCCACGCGATCCTCGACACGGGGTATGCCGTCCACATTTCGCGGATTTCCGCCTCTGGCCGCTACCTCTTCGTGATCGGACGCGACGCCCGCGTGAACATGATCGACCTCTGGATGGAGACCCCGGCGACCGTGGCCGAAATCAAGGTCGGGATGGAAGCGCGCTCGGTCGAGACCTCCAAGATGGAAGGTTACGAGGACAAATACGCCATCGCCGGCGCCTATTGGCCCCCGCAATATGTCATCATGGACGGCGACACGCTGGAGCCGCTCAAGATCAAATCCACCCGTGGCATGATCTATGACGAGCAGACCTACCACCCCGAACCCCGCGTTGCGGCGATCCTGTCGAGCCACTACCGGCCCGAGTTCATCGTCAACGTGAAGGAAACCGGGAAAATCCTGCTGGTCGATTACACCGACCTCGAAAACCTCACCACGACCGAGATCGAAGCCGAACGCTTCCTGCACGACGGCGGTCTCGACAGCACGCGTCGCTACTTCATCACGGCGGCGAATGCGCGCAACAAGCTCGTGGTGATCGACACCAAGGAAGGCAAGCTGACGGCGATCACCGACACCGAAGGTCTGACCCCGCACCCGGGCCGTGGCGCGAACTTCGTGCACCCGGATTTCGGGCCGGTCTGGGCCACGTCTCACCTGGGCGACGAAAGCGTCGCGCTGATCGGGACCGACCCCGAGGGTCACGCAGACAATGCCTGGAAGATCGTCGATACCTTCTATGCCCTGGGCGGCGGGTCGCTCTTCATCAAAACCCACCCGGAAAGCGATCACCTCTACGTGGATGCGACGTTGAATCCGGACGCGGAGACCTCGGCCTCGGTCGCGGTGTTCAAGATCTCGGAGCTGTCGGCGGAGGCCGAGCCGGAATACACCACGCTCCCGATCGGGGAGTGGGCTGGTATCGCTGACGGACAGCCGCGCGTCGTGCAGCCTGAATTCAACAAGGCAGGCGACGAGGTCTGGTTCTCGGTCTGGAATGCCAAGGACAAGGAATCGGCCATCGTGGTGGTCGACGACAAGACGCTGGAGCTGAAGGAGGTGATCAAGGACCCGCGCCTGATCACACCGACCGGCAAGTTCAACGTCTACAACACACGGGCTGACGTCTACTGACGTCCGTCCACCGGGCGGGGAATGAGCCTTGAACCCATCCCCGCCCGACCTTTCCTGCCCTCTTTTTCAGCCAGCGAAAGCGATAGCCATGAAAGACCTCAGACCCGGTACAGTCTTCCTCATCGGCGCAGGACCGGGTGACCCCGACCTGCTCACCGTCAAGGCGGTCCGCGCCCTCGGCCGCGCCGATGTGGTGGTCTATGACCGTCTGGTCTCGCCCGAAATCCTCGCGCTTGCACCGACCCAAGCCGAGCGCATCGACGTGGGCAAGTTGCCCAAGCGACACAAGGTGCCACAGGATCAGATCAACGAAATCCTCCTGCGGCTGGCGCGACAGGGTCAGACCGTGGCGCGCCTCAAGGGCGGCGATCCCCTGATCTTCGGGCGTGGCAGCGAAGAGGCCCTGGTGCTGCGCGGTGCGGGCATTCCCTGTCACTACATCCCCGGCATCACCGCCGCGCAGGGGGCGGCCTCGACCACCGGCGTGCCGCTGACCCACCGCGGGCTGGCCACCGGCGTGCGCTATGTCACGGGGCATCGCGCCAGGGACGCCTCTCTCGATCTCGACTGGTTCAGCCTCGCCTCCGGCGACACCACGCTGGTGATCTACATGGGCGCAGCCAACATCGGCGAGATTGCCGACAACCTCATGGCCCATGGCCTGCCCGCAGATACCCCCGCCATGGCGGTGTCGGCGGCAACCACCCCGCGCCAACAAAGCGTGTTCGCCCCCTTGAACGAACTGGCGGGCAATGCCGTCATCGCCGATCTTCCGGCGCCGGTCCTGTTCGTTGTCGGACAGGTCGTATCGCTCGGGGCCGAAACCGCTCCTGTGCAGGAGACCTCCGACCATGTTCTCGCGCAGGTCTGACCCCTTCCTCCTCGTGTGCGCGCTCGCCCTGCCCGCCCATGCCGAGGTGCCTGCAAGCCGCGCCGCCGAGCTTGAACACATGGTCATTCAGGACTGCGGCTCCTGTCACGGTCTCACCATGAAGGGCGGGCTGGGCGCGCCTCTGACCCAGGAGGCGCTCGACGGTGCCGATCCCGGCGCCCTCGCAACGATCATTCTCGACGGCGTGCCCGACACGGCCATGCCGCCCTGGCGTCCGCTGATCTCGGAACCCGAGGCCCGCTGGATCGCCGACTACCTTTTGCAAACGGAGACCGCCGAATGAAACGCCTGCTGTCCGCCGCCCTTGTTGCCCTCCTGCCCCTCGCAGGCTTCGCCGACGATACCCTGCGCGCCACCGGCGATCTGGGGTTGGTCGTCGAACGCGCCACCGGTTCGGTGCTGGTGATCGACCGGTCCGAACACGCCGCGATTGGCCGGGTCGAGAACCTGGGCGACATGTCCCACGCCTCCATGACCTACGCCCCCGACGAACGGCACGCCTACGTGTTCGGGCGCGACGGCGGGCTGACCAAGATCGACATGCTCACGCAGGAGATCAAGGCCCGCACCCTTCAGGCAGGCAATTCCATCGGTGGGGCGATCTCGGACGATGGGGCACTGGTCGCGGTGTCCAACTACACGCCGGGCGGAGTCAAAGTGTTCGACGCGGAGACCCTCGCCCTCGTCGCCGACATCCCTGCGGCAGGCAAAACCATCGGACTGGCCGACCTCCCCGGTCGTCGCTTCATCTGGACGGTCTGGGATACAGGCGACGTGTTCCTTGGCGATTTCTCCGGCGTCGAGCCTCTCATCACCAACCTTGGCAACGCGGGCAAGAACCCCTTTGACGCCGTGGTGACGGACGATGCCCACACCTATCTCATCGGGCTTTTCGGAGAGAAAGGCGTCACCGCCATCGACCTCTGGGACGCCGATCCCAAGCCCATAAAATTCCTGCAAGATTACGGCCGCATCGAGGACGACATGCCGGTCTACAAGATGCCCCACCTGCAAGGCTGGGCCTTTACCGAAGGGCAATTCGTGCTCCCCGCCGTCGGGCGGCACGAGCTGCTCTGGGTCGACCGCGAAACGCTGGAAGAAGTCGGGCGCACGCCGACGCATGGTCAGCCAGTGTTCATCATCGCACAGCCCGCCTCCCCTTACGTCTGGGTCAACTACGCCACGCCGCTCAACAATGTCGTGCAGGTCGTCGACAGCCGCACCCACGAGGTGGTCAAAACGCTGGAGCCGGGCCGCGCCATCCTCCACATGGAATTCGCCCCGCGTGGCGCCGAAGCCTGGGTGTCCTCCCGCGACGACAACAAGATCGTGATCTACGACACCCATACCTTTGACGTGAAAGCCCAGATCAAAGCCAACGCGCCCTCCGGTATCTTCTTCACCGCCCGCGCCCACCAACCGGGGCTGTAACCATGCTCGACCGTATCGACCCGACCGACAAACGCCTGCTGGACGAGTTCCAGCGCGGTTTCCCGATTGTGTCGCACCCCTTCCGGCACATGGCCGCCACGCTCGGCTGCGAAGAGAGCGACGTGCTCGCACGGCTCTCTGCCCAGATCGCAGCCGGGCGTGTCGCGCGCGTCGGCGCGACCGTGCGCCCCAATACCGTCGGGGCCTCGACACTGGCCGCGCTCGAGGTGCCCGTTGAGCGGATCGAAGAGGTCGCAGCCATCGTCGGCGCGCAAACCGGGGTCAACCATTCGTATCTGCGCGAACACGCCTGGAACCTCTGGTTCGTCGCCACCGCGCCCGATGGGACGGCGTTGGAAAACTGTCTCGACACGATCCGCAGCGAATCTGGATTGGAGGTGCTCGACCTGCGCCTTCTGCGCCCCTTCAACATCGACCTCGGCTTCTCGCTTCGCAACGCCCCCACGCCGCATCTGTCACGCGGCGCGGCGGACCTGTCGGCGCTTCGCGCCGGGGACCGCGATATCCTCGCCGCCCTGTCGCGTGGTCTCGACATCACCCCCCGCCCCTATGCAGCACTTGCGCAAACGCTGGGTCGCCCGGAAGACGACGTGCTTGGCCGGGTTCAAGCCCTCTCGGACGCGGCCATCATCACCCGGCTCGGCGTCATCGTGCGTCATCGCGCCATTGGCTGGCGCGCCAACGCCATGGTCGCCTGGGAGGTGCCCGAGGACCGGATGGAGCGCGCGGGCCTAAAGCTGGCCGCGCACCCCGGCGTCACCCTGTGTTACCAACGGCGCACGGTTCCCGACGTCTGGCCCTATGGACTGTTTTCCATGATCCACGCCCGCACCCGCGACGGGGCCCTGGCGGTGATCGAAGGGGCCGCGACCCTGCCAGACCTCGCCGGCGTGCGCCACCAGGTTCTGTTTTCCGAACGCTGCTTCAAACAGACCGGCGCGCATATCGCCCGGCAAACTCCGGAGGTCGCCTGACATGCGCCGCACCGCTCTCGCCCCCGATGCGCTCGACGACATCGACCGCGCGCTGATCAACCGCCTGCAAGACGGGATCGAGATTTCCCCGCATCCCTTCGCCCCCTTGGCCGAGACCTTTGGCCTGGGCGAAGACGACATCATCGCCCGCATCGCGCGCCTGCGCGACATCGGTGCTGCGACCCGGTTCGGCCCTTTCATCGACGCGGAGGCCATGGGCGGGGCCTTCTGCCTCTGCGCCATGCACGTGCCCGACGACGATTTCGACCAGGTCATGACTTTGGTCAATGAGCATCCCGAGGTGGCGCACAATTATGAGCGCATCCACCATTTCAACATGTGGTTCGTTCTGGCGACCGATACGCCCGACGGCATCACCGAGACGGCGGACCAGATCGAGGCGGAAACGGGTCTAACCGTGCTGCGCTTTCCGAAACTGAAAGAGTTCTTCATAGGCTTCCGGGTCACCGCATGAGCATCGACGCCACAGATCGCGCACTTCTCTCCGCCACGCAGGGCGGGCTTCCGCTCGTGGCCGAGCCTTACGCCGAAGTCGCGCGCTGGCTGCACCTCACCGAAGACGAGGTGATGACCCGCCTGCAATCGCTGCAGGACCGTGGCGTCATCCGGCGGATCGCGCTCGCCCCCAACCACTATGCGCTTGGCATGACCGCCAACGGCATGACGGTCTGGGACGTGGCGGACGACCGGGCCGAGGCGCTTGGCGCGCAGGTCGGCGCGCGCGATTTCGTCAGCCATTGCTACCTCCGGCCCCGCGCCCTGCCCGACTGGCCCTATAATCTCTTCGCCATGGTGCACGGCGGCGACCGAGCCGATGTCGAGACCCACCGCACCGCGATCCGCGCGCAGCTGGGCGATGCCTGCCGCGCCTCCGACATCCTCTATTCCTCGCGCATCCTGAAGAAGACCGGCATGCGCCTCAGACAGGAGAACGGCTGATGTTTCGCCTGACGCAATACATGCAGGAACTGGTTGCCCCAACGCCCGTCAAGACCCGGCGCGGCTCTGGCCCCGTAAAACCCGTGGTGATCTGGAACCTGACCCGGCGATGCAACCTGCGCTGCCGCCATTGCTACACCGTGTCGGCGGATGTGAACTTCCCCGGCGAATTGAACCCGCATCAGGCCATGGCGGTGCTGGATGACCTCTCCAGTTTGAAAATCCCCGCCCTGATCCTCTCTGGAGGCGAACCGCTCTCGCACCCGGATTTCTTCGACATCGCGGAACGCGCGCGCCGCCTGGATTTCAAACACCTCGCGCTCTCCTCCAATGGCACCAAGATCGTCGGCGACACCGCCGCGCGCGTGGCTGACATCGGCTTTGACTACGTCGGTATCTCGCTCGACGGGATCGGCGATATGAACGACTGGTTCCGGGGCAAGGAGGGTGCTTTCGACGAAGCCCTCGCCGGTGTGCGCGACTGCAAGAAACGCGGCATCAAGGTCGGGCTGCGCTTCACCATCACCGAAGACAACGCGCATATGCTCGATGACATGATCGACCTGTGCGACAGCGAAGGCGTGGACAAATTCTATCTCTCGCACCTCGTCTACGCGGGGCGCGGTGACAAGAACCGGGGCGACGACACCGCGCGTCTGCGCACACAGCGGGCGATGGATACCCTGATCGACCGGGCCTGGGTTGCAGTCGCCGAAGACCAGCCGCTGGAAATCGTGACCGGGAACAACGACGCGGACGCGGTCTATTTCCTCCGCTGGGCGCGCAAGCATTTCGACGCGGCCAAGGTCGCCCATGTCGAGGATCACCTGCGCGCCTGGGGCGGCAATTCATCAGGTCTGGGCGTGGCCAACATCGCGCCGATGGGCACGGTGCATCCCGACACCTATTGGTCCGATTACATGATCGGCAACGTCAAGACGCAGCCCTTTTCCGAACTTTGGTATGGCGATGATCCGATGCTGGCGACCCTGCGCCAACGCCCCCGCCCGCTCAAGGGTCGCTGCGGCGCTTGCGCCTACAAGGACGTCTGCGGCGGCAATACCCGCATCCGTGCCCTGCAAGTCACCGGCGACCCCTGGGCGGAAGATCCCGCCTGCTACCTGTCCGACGCCGAGATCGGGCTGGACCACACCGCCGCCCCGCGCGTCGAAGTCACCCCATTCCGAGGCAAGACCCATGATCCGGCACATCGTTTCTTCTAGCCCGTTCCGCGCAGCCCAAACTGCGGCGGCCGTGGCGGTGGCAGTTGGTTTGTCCCTTCCTGCCGCCGCCACCCCGGACGGGAAGATGATCTATGACGACCTCTGCGCCGCCTGCCACGGCGATACCCGGCTGGGCGGCATCGGTCCGGCGCTGATCCCCGAGGCGCTCAAGCGCCTGCGCGGGGCTTCACTCGACGAGGTCATCGCAGAGGGCCGCACGGCCACCCAGATGCCCGCCTTCGCCCAGACCATCGGCCCCGCCGAAATCGCGGCGGTCGCGGCCTATATCGCCACGCCGCTGGACGAGGTGCCGGGTTGGGGCGATGCCGATATTCGCGAAACGCGCGTCCTGAATGACGACTATACGCCCGCTAGGGCCCCGGTGTTTTCCGCCAACCCGATGAACATCACGCTGGTGGTCGAAACCGGCGATCATCACGTCAGCGTGCTGGATGGCGACACCTTCGAGGTGCTCGACCGCTTCGCCACGCCCTTTGCCGTGCACGGCGGGCCAAAATTCTCCCCGGATGGGCGCTACGTCTTCATCATGTCGCGCGACGGCTGGGTGCAGAAATATGACATCTGGTCCCTTGCCGAAGTGGGTCGGGTGCGCGCCGGCCTGAACTCCCGCAACATCGCGATGAGCGCGGATGGAAAATGGCTGGCCGTTGCCAATTACCTGCCCCACACGCTGACGATCCTGTCCACGGAAACGCTGGAACCGGTGCGCATTCGCACCATCACCGCGCTGGATGGCTCTGAGAGCCGCGTCTCCGCCGTCTACCAGGCGCCGCAACGCGAAAGCTTCATCCTCGCGCTCAAGGACGCGCCGGAAATCTGGGAAATCGCCACCACCGAGGATGGCGGCCCGTTCTATGACGGCTTCGTCCATAGCCACGAGGCCGGGATGAAGGAGGCGTTGTCGGACGAAGTCGGCCTCTTTGCCCGTCGCCGCATCCTGGTGAGCGAACCGATGGACGACTTTTTCTTCACCCCGGACTATCGCAACCTGATCGGCGCCAGCCGCTCCGGCGACAAGGGCGTGGTGGTCAATCTCGATGTCGGGCGCGAGATCGCCGAATTGCCGCTTCCGGGGATGCCGCACCTCGGCTCCGGCATCAGCTGGACTTCCCAGGGTCGCGAGGTCATGGCGACGCCGCACCTGGGCGAAGGCCGCCTGAGCGTGATCGACACCGCCGATTGGTCGCTGGTCAAAACCGTCGAAACCCTCGGCCCCGGTTTCTTCCTGCGCAGCCATGAAAACACCCGCTACGTCTGGGCCGATGTGTTTTTCGGTCCCCACAAGGACAAGCTCCACATTCTCGACAAGGACACTCTGGACATCGTCCGCACCCTTGACCCCGACCCTGGCAAAACCGTGGGCCATATCGAGTTCACCATGAACGGCGCATTCGCGCTGGTCTCGGTCTGGGAGGACGCGGGCGCCGTAATCGTCTTTGACGCAGAGACATTGGAGGAAGTGCGCCGCCTGCCGATGTCCAGGCCAGTCGGGAAATACAACGTGTGGAACAAGATCAGCTTTTCGGACGGGACCAGCCACTGATGCCACAAGACATCCTCATCGTCGCGCACGGCAGCCCGTCCGACCCCGCCCCACAGGAGCGCGCGGTCGCGATCCTCGCCGAGAAAACCCAACAGCACCTGTCCGGTCGCAGGGTTCGCGGTGTCACCCTCGCCGCCCCCGGCAGCGTGGAGGCCGCGCTGGTCGAAGGCCCGGACTCCCTGATCTACCCGTTTTTCATGGCGCACGGTTTTTTCACCGACACGGTGCTTCCCAAGCGCACCCCGGCCCGCGCCCACTATTTCCCCCCCTTCGGCGGGTTGCCCGATCTTCCCGGCGCAGTCGCCCGGCGCATCATGTGCGAGCTGGACGCGCTCGGCTGGGCCGCCGAGGAGACCGGGCTTCTGATCGCCGCGCATGGATCGGCCCACGGGCGCCAGAACGCGACCAACGCCAGGACCTTCGCCGCGCGCCTCTCCGCCCTGACCCCGATGCGCGAAGCCCAAGTGGGGTTTCTGGAACAGGCTCCATGCCTGGAGACCAAGGCCCACGGCATGGCACGGGCCATCTGCCTGCCATGGTTCGCACTGCGGTCCAGCCACGTGGCGGGCGATGTTCCAAAGGCGCTGGAGGCCGCCGGGTTTGAAGGCCCGATCCTGCCACCGTTCATCGAGTGGGACGAAACGCCCGCCCTCATCGCGCAGGACATCCTGCGTCAGTCTTTGCCCGAAAGGGTCAGCGCATGACCAGGCCCAGCCCCTCTCTCAAGCTCAAACTGCTGCTTTTCCCCTTCGTCCTGCCGGCCGTCGCGATCAACCTGTTCTTGCTGTTTCTCATGCTGCAATCGCTGGGTGTTCCGGCACTTTCCCCGGTTATGGCTTTGACTATCGCCATCCCCCTCGCCTTCCCCGCGAACTGGGCGGCGTCGCGATGGGTGCACGCCCTGATTACCGAGGCCGAACGCGACCTGCACGATTGAGCATCCCGCAGGCCCCAGATAACCCTGCCCACCGGATCACACGATGCGGACATCCAAAAGCGCGTGGCGACGGTCTTCGGTTACGACCCGAAGCGCCTCGTTCAGCGCGGCGTCGAGATCTTCGGCGCGGTCAACCCGTTTGGCCCATGCGTTCGAGGCTTCTGCCGTCCGCGTGAACTCCGGGCTTGGGCTGAGCGAGGTCAGCGGCATCGTATTTGCCCGCGCGGCGTAGCCGTCGGGGTAGAGCCCCGTCACCGATCCCCGCACCGCGCCCCATTCCTCGTTGTTGAGCACGAGGATCAACACGGGCAGCTCCAGCGCCTCGGCGATCTGGTGGCAGGCCGCCGGGTTGGAAAAGAGATAGGAGCCATCGCCCATGGTCGCGACGCAGATCCTCTCGGGGTCGGCCAGTTGTGCCCCCATTGCGGCGGGGAAGCTCCAGCCCAACCCGCCCGAATGCGGTTCCTGGAACCACGACTGGGCGTCACGACGTAACAGGTGCGACAGCGGCGCGCCGAGTTCGGAAAACACGGAGGACGTCTTGCCGTCGAGCGCTGCTCCCAGACGATCAGAAACGAAAGCTTTCGTCATGCGTCCTTCGGCGGTTGGCTGGGCGGAGGCGTCCAAGTCCCGTCTGAGCGCGGCTCTCGCCCTGTCCAATCGCAACCGCCGCGCGACGATGGCCTCGTCGTTGCGGGACCGGCTCTGCATCGCCTCGATGAGGGCGGGCAGGACATCCGCCGTTTCGCCCGCAAGCGCCACGTCGCTTCGGAAATTGCGGACCGGGAACCGCGAGAACAACGGATCGGGTCCAAGATGGATCACCTTGGCGTCGTCCGGGATCGGGTGCGCGTCCGGCCACCAGGGCGCAAGCGCGTTGACCACCAGCACCACGTCCGCCTCGGCCAGCCATTCGCCGGGTTCGGACCCGACGTGGCAGGGGTGGTCGGTGGCAATCGCAAGATGCGTGGACCACCACGAACAGACCGGCAGGCTCCAGTCCTCGGCCCACCGGGCAAAGGCCGCGAAACTCTCCGCATCCCCTGCCCCGCGTTGAGCGATGACCAAGGGCCGCTTTGCCGACGCCAGAATTTCCGCGGCCCGCTCCAGCGCGGCATGGTCCGGCGCAATGCGCACCGGGGACATGCCCGGCGGCGCCGAGAGCGTGTCGGCTGGCGTGGCTTCGCAGAGCACCTCGCGCGGGAGCGACAGGTAGACCGGACCCTTGGGTGTCGAGTTCGCGATGGCATGGGCGCGGTCAAGCAACCCCGCGACCTGTTCCGGCACGCGAAGTTCGTAGTCCCATTTCACGGCCTCCCGCACCAAGGCAGTCTGGTCGCGCATCTCCTGTCCCCAGGCGATGGGCACGGTGCGCGCGCCGAAACGGTCGCTTTCCGTGACCGGCGTGCGCCCGGACATCAGGATCATCGGCACGTTTTCACAGGCCGCGTTGATCGCCCCGGTCGCACCGTTGGACAGGCCGACATTGGTATGCAGCATTACCGCTTGCGGCTCGCCCGACAGGAGGTAGTAGCCATGCGCCATGCCCATCGCCGCATGTTCATGCGGGATGACCAGCGGCTCTGGCAGGTCGACGCCCTTAGCCCCCGCTTCGGCCAGCCCTTCGATGATCGGCGGAAAATCGGTGCCCGAGTTGGTGAACACGTATTTCACGCCAAGCGCCTTGAGCCGCGCGAAGATCGCGCCGCCCGCCGTCATGCTCCCGGTCCTGTCGGTCGTATCGTTCATCTTGATGCCTTCTCGATGCCTGTTCGGTCTGATCTGACGGGTCAGAACGGGTATGCCTGGCCCGGGTCTTCGATCGTCACCCAGCGCAGCTCCGTGAAGGCATCAATCCCGGCGCTGCCGCCGAAGCGACCATAGCCCGAATCCCCGACGCCACCGAACGGCATTTGCGCCTCGTCCTGCACGGTCGGGCCATTCACATGACAGATACCAGCCTTGATACGCCGCGCGACCGAGAGCGCGCGGGTCACATCGCTGCCGTAGACAGCCGACGACAGGCCGTATTCGGTGTCATTCGCCAGTTCGACCGCGTGATCGGTATCGCGGGCGCGCAGGATACAGACCACCGGGCCGAAGCTTTCTTCGCGAAAGAGCCGCATCTCGGGCGTCACGCCATCGACCACCGTCGCGGGCATCACCGTCCCTTCGGCGGGCACTGTCCCGGCCGTCACACGCGCGCCGTGGCTGGTGGCATCGTCCACGAGGTCCGCCACCCGGTCCACGGTTGCGCGGTCGATCACGGACCCCAGAACCACCTGCCCGCGCGGATCGCCCGACGGCAGGGTCGCGGCACGTTCCGCAAAGGCCTTGGCAAACTTATCCGCGATCTTTTCATCGACGATGATGCGCTCGGTCGACATGCAGATCTGACCCTGGTTCATGTAGGCGCCGAAGATCGCACCGTTCACCGCACCTTCGATGTCGGCATCCTCCAGCACGACGAACGGCGCCTTGCCGCCCAGTTCCAACAGAACCGGCTTGAGATGACGCGCGGCGGTTTCCGCCACGATCCGGCCGACCCGCGTCGAGCCGGTGAAATTGATGCGCCGCACCTTGGGATGTTCGATCAAGGCGGTGACCACTTCGGGCGCATCCTCGGCGGCGTGGCTCACCACGTTGAGCGCGCCTTCGGGCAGACCGGCTTCGGTCAGGATTTCCCCGATCGCCGCATGAAGGCGCGGGCACATCTCGGAGGCTTTCAGAACCACCGTGTTGCCGCAGGCCAAAGGCATCGCCACGGCGCGCACGCCAAGGATCACCGGCGCGTTCCACGGCGCCATGCCGACAAGCACGCCAACCGGCTCGCGCATCGCCATGGCCAGCGTGCCCGGCTTGTCGGACGGGATCACCTCGCCCTTGATATGCGTGGTCGCGGCGGCGGCTTCGCGCAGGATTTTCGCCGCGAACATGACGTTGAACCCAAGCCACGGTCCGGTGGCCCCGGTTTCCGCGATCCCCAGCGCGACCAGTTCCTCGGTCCGCGCTTCCAGCAGATCGGCAGCCTTGGACAAAACCGCGCGCCGCGCCGTGGGGCCGGTCGTGCTCCATGTCGCAAAGGCCCGGTCGGCGGCCTCTATCGCGGCTTCGACGTCGGCGGTCCGTCCAGCCGCGGCGCGGCTTGCGAGCTCCCCGGAAAAGGGGTCCATCCGGTCGAATGTCGCCCCGGCCGCCGCCGCACGGAAGGCCCCGTCGATGAAGGTGCCGGTGTTATCAGAGAGGGGTGTATCTTCAGACATGAGAGTTCCTTTCGTGGAGTATCAGGTGTCAGCGGACGTGCGGGGACCAAAACAGTCCTCCGCCGGTCCGGCAAGGTCAGGGTTGATCAGGCGGACGGCATCCCAGATCCCGGCTTCGGCGCTGCTCACGACAGGCAGGGTTCGCCGCATCTGCGGGGTGACGTCCGCCATTGGCAGGCCGCCACAGGAAATCAGGAGACCGTCTGTCGATAGCGCCGCAGCACAAGCGGCCCGCGCTTCGGGCAGGATCTCGTCCGCGGTGACCCGGTGCACCGCCGCTATGTCGCGGATATCGAGACTGCGCAGCGCCAGCACCTCGATCCCCGCCTCTTCGAGATAGGCGCGCAGCAGGTCGTTCACGTCGTCACGGTAGGCCGTGAGCACGGTCACCCGCGACATCTCGCAGCCCCGCATCGCACGCAGGATGGCCTGCGCCATCGTCGTCGCAGGTCGCCCGGTTTCCCTTGCGATCCGGTCCGAAAGCGCCCGGTCGAACGCCGCTCCCCGGTAGAAGCTGAGCGAGGTGCCCATGACGGAAAGCGCCTCTGCCCCTTCGGCCACGAGCGCTTGCGCAGCGGGCAGAATACGGTCGCCGACCCCGGCAAACCCCTCTGCGGACATCTGGCCCAATCCCAATCCCTTTGCCGCGAACCGGGTGCCGGGAAACATCCAGCCGGCTTCCGGCGGCACATCTCCGGCGGCGGGCGGTACGATCAACCCGATCATGCCGCGTCCCCGCTGTCATCACCCGTTTCGCGGGTCTTGACCGGCGCACGCGACGCACGCCATTCGCCCCAGATCGCCCAGAGGATCGCCGCCATCGCGAGGCCAAGAAAGACCGCTGGCACAGGCCGTGTCACCAGCGGCAGGAAGCTCCCGCCATAGACCACGAGCCCGGAGCGCAGGCTTTCCTCGGCCATCGGTGTCAGGATGTAAGCGATGATGAAAGGTCCGGTCGGGATTTTCGCCCGCCCCATCAGGAATCCGATCGCCGCGAAGGCGAGCATGACGCCCACGTCGAAATACCGGCTGGAAATCGAAAACGCCCCGATCAGGCAGAACACCACGATTGGCGGCAGCACCATGGTCTTGCGCACATACATCAGCCGCGCCAGCAACGGGGTCGACAGGCGCATGATGAAAAGCATTGCGATATTGGCCGCCAGCGCGCCGCCGATGACGATATAGGCGGTCTCCGGGTTCTGGGCAAAGAGCAGCGGCCCGGGATTGAGGTTGTGGATCACCATGGCGCCCAACAGGACGGCGGTGATCACGGAGCCGGGAATCCCGAGCGTAATGAGCGGCACCAGCGACCCCACGGTGCCCGCGTTGTTCGCGGCCTCCGAGGCGATGATACCTTCCTCCGCACCCTTGCCGAACCGTTCCGGGTGCCGCGACAGTGCTTTTTCCAGCGAATAGGCCGCGATGGAAGCGGTGGTGCCGCCCACGCCGGGCAGGATGCCGATCCACGTCCCGGTCAATGAGGCCCGCAGAAAGCTCCAGCCATGGGCCATCACGTCCTTGATGCGGATCGCAACCCGGCCACTGCCCTTCCGATCCGGCAGGCGCGGCGACGGGTCGATGGTGTCTTCGAGCAGTTGCGACAGGACCAGCGCGCCCAGAAGCACCGGCAACAGCGTGAACCCGTTGTCCAGCGCGTTCCAGCCGAAGGTCAGGCGCAGCGCGCCAGAAATAGGGTCGATCCCCGGCAAGGACACCAGCCCGCCCAGCACCGCCGCCATCAACCCGTTCAGAAGGCTACCGCGTGAAATGGCCGCGATAAGGCTCAGGGCGACCACCGCCATGGCGAAGATTTCATAGGGGCCGAACCGGACCGCGACCTCGGACAAGGGCGGCGAGAGAACCGCAAGCACCACCCAGGCAAGGATACCTCCGACAAAAGAGGCGGCGATCCCGAGACCGAGCGCGCGCGCAGGCTCGCCCCCTGCAGCCATCGGATAGCCGTCAAGCGTGGTCATGATCGCCGCTTCGGTGCCGGGCATTTTCATCAGCATCGCGCTGATCAACCCGCCGGTCGTCGCGCCGATATACATGGACACGAGCAGAAGCAGCGCATCCTGCCCGGTCATGAAATAGGTCATCGGCAGCGCAAGCGAGATGATCATCGCGCCGGACAGACCGGGAATGGACCCGATGAAAATGCCAACCGCGGTGCCGAGCACCACCCAGAAAAGGCCGGTCGTGAAGACGTGGATATAGGCTTCGATCATCGCGGGCCTCAGATGTCGATATAAAGGAAACGGGTGAAGATGAGCTGCACCGCGACGGCAAAGCCCGTCGACACCGCGGCGGCGAGAAGCAGCCGGCCCGGTCGTCGCTCGCCGGACAGCACCACGAAGAAGACGAAGCAGAACACGGCGCTGGTCGCGGCAAAAGGCAGAACACGCCAGGATAAGGAGGCGGTATAGAGCGACATCACCGCAAAACTGAGCGCAACGCGACCGATCCCGTAGAACCCCCGCCCGCCCTCAAGCGGCGCTGGCTCTCCGGCGCGGATCACGGACACCGCTTTCAACGCGGCCAGCACAAGCGCAAGGGCCCCCAAGGCGCGGGGAAAGGCCCCGGACCCGATAACCTCCCATTGCGGGGTCGGCATGGCGAGACCGGACGAAAGGCTCGCGCCCCCGGCCACGGACATGAGGATGAGAAACAGGATCTCTGGGGCTTGTTGTCGGCGAATTGGGTGCATGACGGACTGTCCTGGATGCCTTTACGGTGAGTGCCGCCACGCTCCGGGAGGGGAGCGTGGCGGTCAGGAGGCGATAAGAAAGGTGTCCAGCCCTATTGGCCAGCGGTCGCCTTTACCACATCCGCCACGTCGAGGAAGCTTTGGTACTCGGCCTTCACGGCCTCCCGCAGCTCCTCCCCGCGCAGGATTGCGAGGTCTTCGCCCGAACTTTCCACGTAGGATTGAACCTCTTCCGTGTTCAGCGCGGCTTCCAGAACATCAGCCAGCTTGGAAACCACGTCTTCGGGCGTTCCCTCGGGTGCCCAGTACCTGCGCACGAGACAGGCTTCGACGTCGTAGCCCTGCTCTTTCGCGGTGGGCATATCCGGCGCGTTGTCGAACCGGTCCGGGCCAAGGGACGCCAGGCCACGCAGATCCTCTGCACCCCGCTCGATCCACGGCGGCGACAGGAAGGCGAAGTCGCTGAACCCACCCTTGAGCGCTGCGAACCGCTTGGAGGTGCCGCCGGTCGGAACGATGGTCCATTCCGTGCCGGTCTGCTGCATCAGCTGCGCGGCGGGGAAATGGGTGACACTGCCGATATCGTCGGCCTGTTTCAGCGCCCGGCCTTCTGTCTTCGCCGCTTCGATCAGATCGTCGAGTGTCTGGTAGGGCGAGTCCTGCGGGACCGCGACCCAGAGACAGCCTCTGGACGCCTGCAAGACCGGCTCTAGGTCCATGGGCGTGTATTCGACCCGGTCGATGGCCGAGGCCGAGAACATTTCCTGGTGAATCTGCAAGATCGTGTAGCCGTCGGGTTCAGCGTTCAGAACCTGGCGGGTGCCGACCGTCCCTGCCGCGCCGTCTGCATTGACGACGACCAGCGGGACGGACATCAGGTTTTCGCGTTCGACCGCGGCCTGCACGGCACGCGCCAGCGAATCCGTCCCGCCCCCGGCCGAGAACGGCACGACCAGCTTCACCGGCTTTTCCGGGAACTCGGCCTGCGCCGGCAGCGCAAAGGCCCCTGCGAGAACGGTACATGTCATTAGTGATGCGAGCTTACGCATTAGCTTCTCCTCCCTGTTCGCGGATCTCTTTCCGCCTATCGTAAGTTAAGTTTGTTCTCCGACCTTCTTGATGTCAATGGTTTACTATGCAACTTTCTCTATTGGACACTACATGGAGAAAAGTAATGAATCTGACGATCACCGAAGTGCGGGCCTGGCCTGCATTTATCCCCGCGGATCTCGCCATCGGCCCGGCGAAATCCAGCACCGCCTTGTCCTGTTGTGTGGTCGAAGTGAAAACGGCGGAAGGTATCACCGGCTACGGCTACACCGCGATCACCGACGAAGAAGTCGTGGTCACCATCGTCGATTCGCTGGTCGGCCCCGCGATCACGGGCCTCGACGCGACCGACCGGGAATCCGTGGCCGAACGCATCTATTGGACCGTCACCCCGCGCGGGCAAACCGGCTACGGCAGCCACGTGGCCTCGGCGGTGGACCTTGCGCTGTGGGACATCCTCGGCAAAGCGGTCGACATGCCCTGCTGGAAACTGCTCGGCGGCGCGCGTGACACGGTGCCGCTCTATGTCACCTTCGGGTTCGGCTCGTTCGACCGCGATCAACTGGGGGAAGCAGCCAAACACCTCGTCTCCGAGGGTGTAACCCGGCTCAAGATGGTGGTGGGTCATCACGGGCTGGAACGCCGCAACGAAGGCGCGGACCTGCAAGCCATCCTGCGCGAAGACGTGGCGCGCGTGAAAGCGGTGCGCGATGCGGTCGGCGATGCGGCCGAGCTCTACATCGACGCCAACTGTAGCCTCGACCCGGCATCGGCGATGTGGCTGACCGATCACCTCAAGCCCTACGACATCGCCTTTTTCGAAGAGCCGGTCCGGGGCAACGATTGCACGCGCCTGGCGGATGTCCGCAACACCGGAATGCGGACCGCGGCCGGCCAGAACGAAGGCCAACTCTTCCGCTTCCGTGATCTCATCACGACCGGCGCCGTCGATGTGATCCAGCCGAACGTGGTGATCTGCGGCGGCTTCACGGTCGGTCAGAAAGTGGCGGCCCTCGCCGAAGCGCACCAGGTGCAGCTTGCCAACGGCGGCGCGTTCCCGTTCCACAACATGCACCTTCATGCCGGGCTTGCCACCGGCGGGCTGGTCGAATGGCATCTCGTCTCGGTCGAAATGGGCCGGGCCCTGTTTCGTGACCTGCCCGACCGTGACGGTCAGACCCTGCGCCTGCCCGACCGCCCCGGCCTTGGCTTCGAGGCCGACCCGGATGCTCTGCGCGACTTCGCAAAGCGCCCCCTCTCTGCCGGCAAAGGGAAGGGATAAGACGACCCGGCGCTCCGAGACGCAACCGCGGAGGGCCATTTGGCCCTTCGCGCTCGACCGATCCGAACGAGCCGTGTATTGATAAACAGAACGAACGATAACGAGTATGACATGACCAGCAACGCACGGCAGGGCGACACCGCGATCCGTGAGGATGAGACAATCAACACACCGGCGGCCGCGAGCAACACCACCACCCTGGAACCCGGTATCCTCGAAGACTTCGGCGGTCACCTGCTCCGGCTCGCCTACGAAGCTGCCTTCAACGATTTCGCGACCAAGCTTGGCCCGGACTCGATGAAGCCTGCGTATTTCAGCATTCTGTCCATGATCCGAAACAACCCCGGCATCAAGCAGGTCGATCTGGGCCGCGCCGTCGGACGGGACAAATCCAGCGTCACCAAGGCGCTGCGCCAACTCGAAGACACCGGTTTGGTGCTTCGGGAACGGCTCGAAGACGACCGCCGCAATTATGCCAGCACCCTCACGCCGGAAGGCGAAGCGGTTTTTGACCGCATGGAGGCCGTGGCCCATCACCACCAGAGCGAATTGGACGCGGTGATCGGCCCGGAGCGGATGGACGCGTTTCTTGAGACACTGCGCGACATCATCCGACTGCTGCCCGAGCGCACCAGCGCGCAGTGATCCCCCGCGACCCTAACCATCCAGGAGATCGGGGCCCAGGGACGCGATATCGGGGGCACCCAGAAGCGCCATCGCCCGGTCGATCTCGTCGCGCAGAATATCAATGCAGCCGCTGACACCCGCTTCGCCCTCCGCGGCCAGCCCATAAAGCGCGGCACGCCCCAGCCCGGCCATCGAGGCGCCGAGGCACAGCCCCTTGATCACATCGGTTCCGCGCCGAATACCGCCATCGAACAGCACCGGGATGTCGACCGCACCGCAGATCTCCGCGACCTGGTCGACGGCGGTCACATTGCCGTCCAGCTGTCGCCCGCCGTGGTTCGACACGATCACCGCATCGACCCCCAGGCGCGCACAGGCCTCCGCATCGTCGCGCCGCAGGATGCCCTTGACCATGAGCTTTCCCGGCCACAGGTCGCGCAGCCACGCCAGTGCGTCCCAATCGAACCCCGCATCCATCTGACGGCGCAGCAGCGCGGCCTGCGCTTCCGGAGATTTCGCCTCCATCGTCTCGAAATTTTCGAGTTTCGGCACGCCGGTGCGCAGGAAGTCCATCGACCAGCGCGGATGAAGCGTGCCGTCCAGCACCGTGCGCGGCGTGTATCGCACCGGAAGCGCGAAACCGTTGCGCATATCCCGCTCGCGATACCCGTTCACATGGGCGTCCACCGTCAGGATCAGCGCATCGTATTGCGCCGCCTGCGCCCGTTTGACCAGCACCTCTGCCAATTCCCGGCTGAGCACGTAGAGCTGGAACCACTTTTCACCGTCCGAGGCCCGCGCGACCTCTTCAAGCGACATGTTCGATGCGGTCGACAGGGCAAAAGGAATACCGGCGCGCGCCGCAGCGCGGGCCAGCATGGCGTCCCCACCGGGTCGGCTCAGCCCGTTCAACCCGGTCGGCGACAGGTAGACCGGCAGCTTGTGCTCCCGCCCCCACAGGGTGGTCGCGGGCTTCCGGTCCTGCACGTCGACCAACCGCCTGGGTCGAAACTGCCAGCGCTCGAACCCATCGACGTTGCGATCAAGGCCCCGCTCGCGCTCCGCCCCGCCTTCGACGTAGTCGAACACCATCCGGGGAAGCCTGCGGTGCGCCGCGCGGCGATAATCTTCAATGGACACTCTCTTGGTCATCGTTCTCCTTTCTGCCGCCCTGTCCGGCTCAGGCGCCGACCGGTGCCGCGAAACTCTTCACCGTCGCGATCGCGCCCTCAAGCGCGGTTCCCTTTTCATCGGCCAGCGCCGCCTCTCGCAACCGCCGTATCCAGTCGGCGGCATCCTCACGGGTCTCGACCAGGGGCACGGCGCCGACAACACGGTCGAATTTTGACACTCCCCGTGCATGGGTGTCGCTGTACCCCTTGATAAGGCGACGGCACGTCAGAACCTCGACCCCAAGCGTGTAGTCCCGCATCACACATCTTTCCGCCTCGGCCAGCCAGGCGTCGCGGTGCGCCAGCTCATGCGCATGACGCAAGAGCCGCCGACGGACAGGGCGCAAACCGGCCAGCGCATAGAGCATCAGGAACGGCAACAGGCTGTTGGTGCGCACCCGCCTGCCCCGGCTGACGCGCCGGTCGATCCACGCCCCAACCTTTGGACGCGCCTCGACCCAACGACCGAGACCCGTGGGTAGCATACCGCAAACCTCGTGACCCCGGGGATGCATGTACTCCGTAACTTCCAATACCGCCCCGCCCCTGGGGCGCGCATGTTCGCGCACCCGGTCGAACCGGCTTCCCCGGGTCTTCAGGTCGGCAACCCGGATCGTGTCGTCGTAACACATCGCCTGGGCCAGGTATTTCGCCATCGCACAGCTATACGCCCAATCCCAGCGCGTGCCGCCCGCGTGCCGGTCGCGCGCAAGACCACGCTCCAGCAGGTCGAGGTATTCACTCCCGTAGGCGACATCCTGATAATCACAGACCTTGCGAAGTCCGGCCCGCGCCATGGGTCTCACCACCTTCGGCATGTCACCCACACGGCGGCACAGCGCGTGCCACGCGGCCAGAGGCCCGGACGGACCGATGACCTCGGCGGGCGCAGGATCACGCGCCACCTCTGGCGGGATCTCGGCCCGCGCCCCTGCGGCGTCAAACGCCGTGCCAAAAGCCCGGAGCGAGGCGTCGACCCCACGCCCCGACGCGCGGATCGTCTCTTCGAACGCGCGACGCTCGAAAGGAAGCGCCCCGCTTCCGGCCAAGGCCCCGAAGAGACAGGCCGAAATATGGCTCCCGGTGTCCTCGGCCATCCGTTCCATGTCGAAACACACGAACCGGGCCGCGGCCTCCTCAGCCGCGTCTCGCACCCGGTCCCGGTCGGCCTGTCCGTCGCCAGGCACGATCTTTTCCGACACCGCGTAAACCCGGTGATCCGACGCGATCAGCGTGGTCTGCCCGGGGGTCACGAACCCCCGCGTCACGGCCCGCCCGGCTTCCATGATTTCAGCGGCGATCACGATGTCCAGATCGCCCGGCGACGGCATGAGCGCCAGCACCGGAACGCGCCCGCGATCGGGTATCATCTCGACATAATACACCGTCGCCCCGGTGCGCTGCGCCACGCCGGGGACCGACGTGACCTGCGCGAGATATCCATTGGCTTCGGCCAGCGCGACGATCCAACCGGACAACACGCCACCGCCCTGCCCGCCCACGGCCAAGACGGCGATCCGTATAAGGCCGGCGTCCGTCGCGCGGTCGCCCGTCGGCAATCGAAAGGCTTTGGTCATTGCGGTCTCCTCACGCTGCGAAATTCAATCGGCGCTGACTGCGGCGCGCCTGAAGCCAACCGATCACGCGGGTGGACAGGCGTGCCCGGAACGCCTCTCTCCGGGTCGGGTTCTCGACAACATCCGCGCGGAAAAAGCTTGGGCACAGCACGGCCGCCTCCGCGACCTCACCGCAGTTGCCACAGCCGACACAGCTTTGGTCGATATGGGCAACAGGGTCGTCGCGCAGCGGGTCATCGAGCGTTTTCAAGGTCAGCGACGGGCAGCCCGAGAGCCGCATACAGGCGTGATCGCCCGTGCAGACGTCTTCGTCCACGCCGAACTTGGGCCGCACCACGCGTTTGCCTTCGCTGACCGCGCGGGCCATGGCTGGCTTTTCGCGGCGCTGGCGGTTGAGCATGCATTCCGACGACGCGACGATGACCTTGGGGCCAGGACTGTCCGTGCGCAGCGCCTCCTTGAGCGTGTCACGCACCCGGGCCACGTCATAGGTCCGGTCGATCTCGCGCACCCAATCCACGCCGATCCCCTTCAGAGCCCCGGCAATCGAGGTGTTGGTGGACTTCGTCGGGTTGTCCGCCCGAGAGGACAACACGTCCTGCCCCCCGGTGGCGGCGGCATAGTAATTGTCCACCACCATGATGACCCCATCGGACTGGTTGAACACCGCGTTGCCGACCGACGAGGTCAACCCGTTATGCCAGAACCCGCCATCCCCGATAATCGAGATCGACCGCCTCTCTCCGCCGCCATCGAACGCCGCGTTCGACGCCGGACCCAGCCCGAAGCCCATCGTCGTGCCCCCGATATTGAACGGCGGCAGCGTCGAGAACAGGTGACACCCGATATCGGCGGCGATCTGGTGGGGGCCAAGCTCCTCTTCCACCATTTTCATCGCGGCAAAAATCGGCCGTTCCGGGCAGCCGGTGCAAAACCCCGGCGGGCGCGCCGGCACGGCCACGGCCAAATCCGGCGGCACCAGACCCGGATGATTGGGCGCCCGGCCATGCGCCGACAACACCCCTCCCCCGTGGTCGGAGAGGAACCCGCGCAGCCCCTCCAACATCGCGGTGGCCGTGTATTCGCCCGCGATCGGCAGGAATTCCTTGCCGAAGATCCGCGTGGCCCGGTCCGCCTTGTGCAGGATCGAGGCAAGCGATTGCTCGATGAAATTCGGTTGCCCCTCTTCGACGACCAGCACGGCGTCCTTGTCCCCGCAGAACGCCAGGAACTCGTCATCGACCAACGGATAGGTCACGTTCAGAACGTAAAGCGGGATGTTGGTGTCGCCGTGAATATCGGCAAGCCCCAGCCGTTGAAGCGCCCGCAAAACCGTGTTGTACATGCCGCCCTGCATCACGATCCCGACCGGACCGCCCGCGCCGAACTGTTCGTTCAACCCGTTCTCGCGGATGTACTCCTGCGCGGCGGGGAGCCGGTCACGCACCTTCTCCTGTTCGTGTTCGAAGGCGAAAGGCGGCAGGACGATCCGCGACAAGTCGCGGCGCGGTTGGGCAATCGCGTCCCGCACCGTCAACTTGGGCGGCTGGTTGTCCGAGGCCTCGAACGTGCCGTGCACGTGGCAGGCGCGAATGCGCAGTTGCAACATCACCGGCGTATTGCTCGCCTCGCTCAGCTCGAACCCATCCCGCACGGCCCGCGTCATCGACGGCAAGGAGGGGCGCGGGTCGAGCATCCAGACCTGGCTCTTCATCGCGAAGGCATGGCTGCGCTCCTGCATGATCGACGAGCCTTCGCCGTAATCCTCGCCCACGATCATCAACGCGCCGCCGGTCACCCCGCCGGAGGCAAGGTTGGCGAGCGCATCCGAGGCGACATTCGCCCCCACAGGCCCCTTGAAGGCAACCGCCCCCCGGATCGGGTAATGCACCGAGGCCGCCAGCATCGCGGTCGCGGCCGCTTCCGAGGCGTTCGCCTCGAACCGAACGCCCAGATCGGCCAGAATATCCTGCGCGTCCGACAGCACATCCATCAGGTGGGAAATCGGCGCACCCTGGTAGCCGCCAACATAG
>ATLU01000013.1_pt1 | contig 120455 bp, 113 predicted proteins | sample 178751 | NCBI WGS metagenome assembly ATLU01 (sample SAMN02211837, study PRJNA209200) | bioreactor metagenome | isolation source: day 23 sample from continuous culture bioreactor inoculated with sediment... | place: Germany: Wadden Sea | collected 2011
TTGATCGCCTGACCGTGAACCAGTCGAACGAAGAAGGTGAACCGACCGAATTCATGATCTCCGGTTACTCCGAAGCCCAACTGGAAGAGATGGAAGAGTTCGATCCGGAAACCGCGACCGTTATCGACAGCGAAGTAAGCCTTCGCAGCGCGATCGAAGGGTAATCACCCTGAAGCGTCAAACTCTGCGATCAGGCAGATCGGGGCCGGCCTTCGGGTCGGCCCTTTCCTTCTCTCTACATGGCAAAAGATGCTGACCGACCGTGAAGCTTCGCTCAGACAGATATGGGCTGGTTCACGTAAACTTGGATCGAGCCATTCAAGCTCAGTCGGCATTTTTCCGGGCGCAACACGCGCCCCGGAACGCTAACGCGCGCCGGGACGAGTGCGTCTCACTCCCGCGCCTCGCGCCGCGCGATCATCAACTCGACGCGCCGAAGCTCACGCAGCACCCGGTCCGCCTGGATTTGCGGCATCAGGCTCAGCTTCAGGGACAGGCCCGCCAGTGTCAACGTCGCTGCCGAGATACCCCACTTCACCGCCGCCAGAACCTCGGTGGCCGCAAAGAAGTGCCATCCGGCCCAGACCGCTACGATGAACATCGTTGTCTGCACGGCCATCACAACCCACGTGATCCACCCCAATTTGCCGCGAAACTGGTCCGCGCCAAGCCGGAACCAGCCCCGCTCCGCCGTCGCCTCGATGATCTCGCGATCTTCTTCCCGCAGCGCCTCTGCAATCATGTCGTCAATCCTGCTCATGGCTTTCTCCTTCCAACAGGTCACGCAGCTTGCGCCGCGCATGCATCAGCCGGGTTTTTACCGTTCCGACCGGCACATCGGTTGCCGTGGCGACCTCCGCCACGCTCATGTCTTCGAGATAGAAAAGCGCCACGGTCGCCGCCTGTTCCGGCGGCAATCGCCGGATGGCATGGCGCACCTTTGCAGCATCGCTCGCACCCGGCCCGGCCTCTTCGACCGATATCTCGGTCTCATCGGCCACCGCCGCGGCGAGCTGTCGCCCGCGCTGTCGTCGCGAGATTTCCCGCGCGACTCGTCGGGACACGATCCGCAGCGCGAAAGGCAGGAACGCGTGATCGTCACGCAGACGCGGCAGCGCCCTCATGATCTCGATCCAGGCCTCCTGGACCACGTCCCGAGCGGCCTCACGGTCGCCCAGAAGCCGCACCGCATAGGCCATCAACCGATCCCCCCGATGCTCCGCCAGCCGCGACAGCGCCCGGGTGTCCCCGGCCCGCGCCGTCGCGACCAGAAAAGCATCAAGCGCGCGCGCCTTCCCGTCCGTCATCCCGGCACTCTCCTCTCATGGGGCAAAGTGCGCCGCGAACCCGTTTCGGTTCAATGGACGTTCCAGACCTGCCTACTGTGCGGTCCAGCCACCATCGACCGGAATGGTCACGCCGGTGATGTTCTGCGCTGCATCCGAGCACAAGAACACGGCCAGGGCGCCCAGGTCAGACGTGCGCGTCAAACGCTGTGACGGCTGTTTTTCGGCCAGCAGGGCCGCGATGCCCGCCTCCCGGTCTCCCCCGGCCTTATCGGCGGCGGCCTGGATTTGTCCTTCGATCAGCGGCGTTTCCGTCCAGCCCGGCCCGATGCAGTTCACGGTGATCCCACCTTTGGCCGCATCGCCCTTGTTGGCGTATTCCAATGCCACGACCTTGGACATGCCCACCAGCCCGTGCTTGGCCGCCACGTATGGAACCTTTTCCTTGGAGGCGACGAGGCCGTGGACGCTCGCGATGTTCACGATCCGCCCGAAGCCGCGCTTTTCCATCCCCGGAAGCGCCGCTTTCATGGTGTGGAAAATCGCCGACAGGTTGATCGCGATGATCGAATCCCAGCGTTCGTCCGGCATCTCCGTGATTCCTGCCGTGAATTGAACGCCCGCGTTGTTCACGAGAATATCGACCGGGCCGAATGCCTCCACCGCGTCCATCAGCTCATGGATCGCCTTGGGATCAGACACGTCCGCGCCAAAGAACTTCGCCTCCGGTGCCCCCGCCTCGGTCACCTGGGCGGCCGCATCGTCGGCGTTCTTGTCGCCAGGCAGGGAATGCAGCGCGATCCTGGCACCCGCCTTGGCAAGCTCCGTCGCAATGGCAAGCCCAATGCCCGTGGTGGACCCGGTCACAAGGGCGGTTTTTCCAGTGAGGTCAGTCATATCAGATCTCCTTGAGCCGCGTGCGCAGCTCGGTTTTCAGAATCTTGCCATAGTTGTTTTTCGGCAAGTCATCGGTAAAGAAATAGGCCTTCGGCCGTTTGAAACGTGCGATTTGTGCAAGGCAGTGCGCGTCCAGCGCCGCCTCGTCCACGCCATCGGCCACGACGAAGGCCACCACGTCTTCCCCCCATTCCGCGGAGGGTCGGCCAATGACCGACACTTCGCGCACGCCGTCCAGCGTGAGCAAAGCCTCCTCCACTTCCCGCGGGTAAATGTTGGTGCCCCCGGAGATGATCACGTCCTTGGATCGGTCGCGCAGGGTCAGAAACCCGTCTTCGTCCAGAAATCCCATGTCACCCGTCATCAGCCAGCCGTCTCGGATCGTCTTTGCGGTCGCGTCCGGGTTCTGCCAGTAGCCGGGCATCACCGGACGCCCGCGCACCATGATCTCACCTACCGCGCCGGGTGCAAGCAGGTTCCCAGCCTCATCACCGATCGCGACCTCGACCACGCTCTGCGCCCGACCGACCGAGGCCAGCCGCGCTTCCCAACCCGGCGTTTCGCGATCCGCGACCTCTTCGCGTGACAGGGCCGTGATCGCCATCGGGCATTCGCCCTGGCCATAGATCTGCACGAACTTGGGGCCGAACCAATCGACCGCGTCGATGATATCGGCGACGTACATCGGTCCTCCGCCATAGACGATGGTCTTGATTCCCTCCGCCTTGTCTCCAGCCGCCCGCGCGGCATCGGTGATCCGGCGCACCATGGTCGGTGCCATGAACATGCTGAGCGGCCCTTGCGTGCGGGCCGCCTCCAACAGTTCATCCGCGTCGAACCCGCCCGACGCCGGACAGATATGCCGCGCGCCCTTGAGCACATGGATCAGCGCGTAAAGCCCCGCACCATGGCTCATCGGCGCCATGTAGAAGGCTGCATCCTCCGCCGCGACCTCGTCCACGTCGGCCAGATAGGCCAGCGACATCGACATCAGCATTCCATGCGTGATCACCACGCCTTTTGGCTGCCCGGTCGTCCCGGACGTGTAGAACAGCCAGGCAAGATCGTCGTCCTTCCGGGCTTCGATCTCCATCGGGTCGGTCGCCGCCATCGCCGCGAACGCGTCGCCGCCGGTGTTCACGCAAGCCATATCCACAACGTCGCTTAACGCCTCGCCCATGCCCGCCGTCACGAACGCCAGCTTCGCCCCCGAGGCCTCGACGATGAACGCCGCCTCTTTTGCGTGGAGTTTGGCATTGATCGGAACCGCCGCCGCGCCGCAGATCCAGATCCCGTACAGCGCGACGAGGTAATCCGGAACGTTCTTCATGAACAGCGCCACGCGGTCGCCCGGCTCCACCCCGCGCTCGGCCAGGGCCGCCGCCACACCAGACGCAGCGCGGTAGAACCCGGCATAGTCCGCCTCCTGCCGCTCGCCCCGGAACAAGGCCGGGGCGTCACCCGACACCTGCGCCGTCCGCGCGAGCCAATGCGCCAAATTCATACGATGTCCTCCCAGACGCGACCCTAACGGCGTGTCCTTCCGGCCACCAGTCCGGGAAATCCCGTAAGTGAGTTGAAAAAATCCGGGGATACATGCAATCTGGGAGCCTCCGTGGGTTTAGGGGCGGCAAATGGACGGTCGGATGAATTCCGAGAAACCGGTAACGCGTATCCAAAGGCGCAATCGCGAAACCATTCGCGAGGCGGCATTGGACGTGTTTTCCCAGCATGGGTTTCGCGGTGCGACGCTCGACCAGATCGCACAGGCGGCCGGGCTTTCGAAGCCTAACCTGCTCTATTATTTCCCGTCCAAGGAAGCGATCCATGTGGAGCTTCTGAGCCACCTGATGACCGATTGGCTGGAGCCGCTCCAGGCGCTGGACCCGACCGGTGATCCGGTCGAAGAAATCGTCGACTACGTGATGCGAAAGCTCGACATGGCGCGTGACATGCCGCGCGAAAGCCGCCTGTTCGCCAACGAGATCGTTCAGGGCGCACCACGGATCATGGACATGATAACCGGCGAGTTGAAAGACCTCGTCGATGAAAAGGCCGCCGTGATCGAAGGCTGGTCCGACGAAGGCAAGATTTCCAAGCTCGACCCGTATCACCTGATTTTCTCGATCTGGGCAACGACGCAACATTACGCGGATTTCGACGTGCAAGTGCGCGGGATACTGGCACCGGAGGGCACGTCCCACCTGGACGACGCCCGCACCTTTCTGCGGCAGATGTACTGCGCTGCATTGACCAAGGCGTCCTAGGGTCTGTTGACGCCAGCCTTCACCTGTCCTTAACCCCGCTCCCGGATTTTTGTGGACAAAACCCGGCGTCGCGCGAAAGATAGAAGAGAAGTGGTGGGGGCTCCAAATGCGGAGCTCAATAATGGATTTTTCCAGTGTCGCACAGATCGGCGCCAAGGCTCTCGTCGTGGGTCCAACCGCGCCCGAGCCGCAGCCCGTGCGGGTCCAGCGCGTGGCCCCCAAACCCGAAGCCTCCGGCGCGGGCAATCAGTCCAGCGCCTATTCCCGGCAGAACGATCAAGCAGATGCCGGCCGCGACATCCTCGCCCTGCGGCAGGCCGTGGCCCAGGGTCGTCGTTCCGCAGGCCCGCCCCCGTCCTTCGAAGTCAGCCTGCTGGAAGTCGAAAGCGACCTGCAACAGAAACTGGCGCGCATGGAATCCGCCCGCGCAATGGACCGCGACGCGGAGGCTTTGCAGGCAGCGACGGTCGCCGATACCGGACAACCGGCCGAGAGCGTACAAGACCCGGAGGGCACGCGGACGGCGACCCTGACATCGACGCCGCCGTCGTCAAGGGCCGACACCGCCCCTGATCAAGACTGATCGCGACCTCGGCCAAGCGGCTTACAGCGATTTCCGTCGAAATCGCATCCCATGCTTTTCACTTCCGGCGCTAACGCTTATACACGGTTCACGTTTGCCCCACTGAGAATGGGGGCGCTGGTTCGAGGACGGCATGACCAAGAAAAACCATGACAGCGATGTGGCCTTCATCAAGGCATTGGCTGAGATTCTGCAGGATAACGATCTGACCGAGGTCGAAGTGGACCGCGAATACGGCGAGGCCGACCGACTGAACGTCCGTGTCAGCCGCGGCGGTGTGATGATGGCACCCCAGATGGCCGCGCCTGCTCCGGCCGCTGCACCCGCTCCCGCAGCACCCGCGGCCCCTGCGCCCGCGGCCGCACCCGCCGCAGACACCGCAGGCGATGATCCGGCAAGCCACCCCGGCGCCGTGACCTCGCCTATGGTCGGCACCATTTACCTGCAAGCCGAACCCGGCACGCCCCCCTTCGTGAAGCCGGGCGACAAAGTGGCCGAAGGCGACACGCTTCTCATCGTCGAAGCAATGAAGACAATGAACCAAATCCCCGCGCCCAAGGCCGGAACCGTGAAACGCATCCTTGTCGGGGACGGCGATCCGGTCGAATTCGGCGCTCCCTTGATGATCATCGAGTAAGCGCAGCCCATGGCGAACTTCGACAAGATCCTGATCGCGAACCGGGGCGAAATTGCGCTCCGTGTCATTCGTGCCGCCCGTGAGATGGGAATCGCCACCGTCGCGGTCCACTCCACCGCCGACGCCGACGCCATGCATGTGCGCATGGCCGACGAAAGCGTCTGCATCGGCCCGCCCTCCAGCACGCTGAGCTACCTGCACATCCCCTCGATCATCGCGGCCTGTGAGGTCACCGGCGCACAGGCGATCCACCCGGGCTACGGTTTCCTGTCAGAGAACGCGGCCTTCGTGCAGATCGTCGAGGACCACGACCTGACTTTCATCGGTCCCTCGGCCGAACACATCCGCCAGATGGGTGACAAGATCACCGCAAAGGAAACCGCCGAAAAGCTCGGCATCCCGGTGGTTCCGGGTTCCAAGGGCGGTGTTCCCGATCTGGAAACCGCGCGCAAAACGGCCGCCGAAATGGGCTACCCGGTCATCATCAAGGCGACCGCCGGTGGCGGCGGGCGCGGCATGAAAGTGGCCGAGTCGGAGGCCAAGCTGGACAACGCCTTCCGCACCGCGCGCTCCGAATCGAAAGCGGCCTTCGGCAACGACGAAGTTTACATGGAGAAGTACCTCCAGAAACCGCGCCATATCGAAGTGCAGGTTTTCGGCGATGGCAAGGGCGGCGGCGTCCACCTGGCCGAACGCGACTGTTCGCTCCAGCGTCGCCATCAGAAGGTTTTCGAGGAAGCCCCCGGTCCTTCGATTTCGCAAGAAGAACGTGACCGGATCGGGTCCATCTGCGCCAACGCGATTGCCGAAATGGGCTATTCCGGCGCGGGAACCATCGAATTCCTGTATGAAGACGGCGAGTTCTATTTCATCGAAATGAACACCCGCCTTCAGGTCGAACACCCGGTGACCGAAGGTATCTTCGGCGTCGATCTGGTCCGCGAACAAATCCGCGTGGCCGAAGGCTACCCGCTGTCCTTCACCCAGGATGATCTGACCATCAACGGCCACTGCATCGAGATTCGCATCAACGCCGAGAAATTGCCGAACTTCTCGCCCTCGCCGGGCAAGATCACGCAGTACCACGCACCCGGCGGGCTTGGCGTGCGGATGGACAGCGCGCTTTACGATGGCTATTCGATCCCGCCCTATTACGACAGCCTCATCGGCAAGCTGATCGTCCATGGTCGCGATCGGCCCGAGGCGCTCTCGCGTCTGCACCGGGCCTTGGGTGAACTGGTCATCGACGGCGTCGATACGACGATCCCGCTGTTCAATGCCTTGCTCGCCGAGGAGGACATCCTCACCGGGAACTACGATATCCACTGGCTGGAACATTGGCTCGCCGAGAATTTGGAGTGATGGATGCGCGACGAAGTAGACGGCCTATCCCCTGATCTGCTTCTGCGCGCCTACGCCTCGGGTATTTTCCCAATGGCAGAAACACGAACCGACCCAAGCGTCTTTTGGGTCGATCCAAAACTGCGGGGCATCCTTCCAATCGACGGGTTTCACCTGTCCCGCTCGCTTGCGAAAACCATACGCCGTGCGCCCTATCGTGTCTCGCTGGACCAAGCCTTCGACGCGGTCATAGACGGCTGTTCGGAGCGTGACGACACCTGGATCAACGCCCCGATCCGCGCCGGGTATCATGCGCTGTTCGATACCGGGCACGCCCATTCCCTGGAACTGTGGGACGAGGATGACCTTGTCGGCGGCGTCTACGGCGTCACGATGGGTCGTGTCTTCTTCGGCGAGAGCATGTTCTCGCGCCGCCGCGATGCGTCAAAGATCGCGCTCGCCACGCTGGTGGTCCATCTCGCGCAAACCGGCTTCACCCTCTTCGACACGCAATTCCTGACCCCGCACCTCGCCTCACTCGGCGGGATCGAAGTGCCTCGGGCGCGCTATCTCGGGATGCTTCAGGATGCCTTGGCGAGCGGTGAAGCAGATATCCACTCCAAGCCGCTCCCCGATGCTCACTCCGTGGTGCAGCGGATCACCCAGACGTCGAAACGCGAGTGATCGAGCGCAGACAGCGCCGGTGACGAGGCGACCATCCAGCCGTCGAAAATCGGCGTTTCCTCGTTGTTTTCCCGGATCACGAGGTGCGCGAACCCGTCCCCCATGGGATTGTCCGTCGGGTAACGGCACTCCGCGAGAGTCACCTGCAACCACCCCAGCGCGCCGGTCTCGCCTTTCGCAAGGGTCAGGTCGATGGGCGTGCCAGCCAGCTTATCGAGCCCGCGCAGCACCGCGCCGGTGCCCTCGGTCACTTCCGGGCCTTCTTGAACCGTTGTAACCGTTTCGCCCTCGCCCAACCTCATGGGCGCATCCGGGTCGAACCCCTCCTCACCCTCGATGATCGGATTGCCGTATTCATCGAAAGGTGCGTCCTCATCGAAAATCAGGTCTTCCGGTGCATCGCCCGGCCCCTCGATGATGTCGAGCGGTTCGAACTGCTGAGCGTCCTGCGCCAGAAGCGGCCCCGTGGCGAGCATGGCCATGAGGGTGAGAATTGGGGTCGCGCGCATCATCAACGTCTCCCGTTCAAAGCCTGTAGGAGGAAATCTACGAGGCCGGTCTCGGGCACGATCGCCCGCAACCGATCACCCGGTGCTAGGCTGTGCGTGGCCTGACCCGGTCGGATCTCGACATAAGTCCCGCCAAGCAGGCCTTCGCTGGACACCAGCGCGACACTGTCAGCCGGAAACTCGAAATTGGAATCGACGGCCAGCTCTGTTTCGGCCGCGAAGGTCGCCGGGTTCAACTCGACCCAGTCCACACGCCCCACGCGCACACCGGCCACACGAACTTCGGTGCCTTCGGACACGCCCCCAGCCTCGACCAAGGACACGCGGTAACGCACCACATCGGACGCGCCCGCGCGAAAATCACCGGTCACACCCAAAGCATAGAGCGCAAAAAGCAAAGCGACGGCCAGCACCACGCCACCCGTCACCACTTCGGCCCATTCGTTTCTCTGGATCACCATGCCCGGCCCCCGGCTCCGGCGCGCTTATTCCGGCTGCCACGCCTCGTAGTCGGAACGCTCGACCGGCCTCTCGCGGCGGATCGACCCTGCGGGCGCATAGGCCATGGCCGTGCCCGTCAGGTTGTCCTGATGCGGTTTTTCCCAATCCTTGTGCGCCAGCGGCGCTTCGGCCGGATTGTCGTCGAAGGTGCGATGCAGCCAGCCGTGCCAATCGGGCGCGATGCGGCTCGCCTCGGGTTCGCCCGCATAGCAGACCCAGCGTTTGGTGTCCGCCTTGTTGCGATAAAACACGTTGCCCTGCGCATCTTCACCCACCTTGACGCCCTTGCGCCAAGTGTAGATCCGCGTGCCGAGAGTTTCCTCGTGCCACCAAGTCAGAAGGGACAGAATGAACCGCATGAAAGCCTCCGAATTCGTCTCTCCCCGTATGGCGCATTGGCTGAGCGAGGTCCAGCCCGAAGCGCCGATGCAGCCATCCGTCGCCGAGGTCCGTTTATTCCAAACCGGCACCAATGCCCTCATTTCGACATTTTTGTGCACGATAATCGTTTCACATTTGAGTTTGCCAATTGGCAGGAGAACAGCATGTTCGAATTTCACAACCTTGGTGCCTTGGCCGTCGGCGCCGTATTGATTGGCGGTTTCCAGCTGGGCGGGGCTTCCGACCCCGATCGGGACCCCGCACCGCGCATGGATAGCGCCGCGTCGGTCGTCGTCGAGGGGCGGCACGCCACGACGCCTGTGATGAACCCGATGGGCGGTCTCGATCAGTTCGCCGCGAAGGCACAGGCCGGCCCCTACGAAAAGGCGCAAAACGCATTCGACCGCGCAAGCGCCGTCGCCATCGACAGGACACGAAGCGCAGTGAACGTTCTCATCGACTAGGGCTTAGACCCACAAACCCGTGAAACAGGTTTTTTGGCGGGCCGTTATGAGTCAGGACAACCGCGCGACGGCTTCGATCTCGATCTTCATTTCCGGCTTCATCAACCGCGCCTCGATCATGGTCGCGGCCGGTTTGGCCGTCGCGAAAGCCCCGGAGAGAACTGGCCAGCACGCTTCGAAATCGCCTCCGTCAGGCAGGATGTACTTCACCTGCACCACATCATCGAGGCTCCCGCCCGCATCTCGGAGCGCGTTCTCGATCGTGGCCAAGGCATTGGCGCATTGATCGGCCACGTCGTCGGGCATGGTCATGGTCGCGTAATCATACCCTGTCGTGCCCGACACGAAGACCCAACCATCCACCGCAACCGCGCGGGAATAGCCGATCTGTGCCTCGAAGGGTGAGCCGGAGGAGATGTGTTTGCGGTCCATGACGTGCGCCTTTCAATCCGTTGTGTGCAAGATGAACCCGGAATCCAGCGCGACGACAAGCCTCCGTGCAACAAAAAACGGCGCCCCACAGGACGCCGCTTTCGGTTTTGGCTCGGACGCAGGATCAGGCCGACGCGCCCTCTTTCTTGCCGGTCTCTTCGCCGTAGATGATCAGCGGTTTCGCGTCCGTATTGGCCGCCTCTTCGTTGACCACCACTTCTTCGACGTTCTCAAGCCCCGGAAGCTCGAACATCGTGTCGAGCAGGATGTCTTCCAGAATAGACCGCAGGCCGCGGGCACCGGTCTTGCGCTCAATGGCGCGTTTGGCAATCGCGGTCAGCGCATCCTCGGTGAAGGTCAGCTGCGCGTCTTCCAGTTCGAACAGACGCTGGTACTGTTTCACCAGCGCGTTTTTCGGCTGCGTCAGGATCGTCACCAAGGCGTCCGTATCCAGATCCTCCAGCGTGGCGAGAACCGGCAGACGACCAACGAATTCCGGGATCAGACCGAATTTCAAAAGATCTTCGGGCTCCAACTCCTGGAACAGCTCGCCGACATTCCGCTTCTCATCGTCCTTCACATCGGCCGAAAAACCAATGGCCGAGCCTTTGCCGCGCTGCGCAATGATCCGGTCGAGACCGGCAAAGGCCCCGCCGCAGATGAAGAGGATGTTCGTCGTGTCCACCTGCAGGAATTCCTGCTGCGGATGCTTGCGTCCGCCCTGCGGCGGCACAGAAGCCACGGTGCCTTCCATGATCTTCAGCAGCGCCTGCTGCACGCCCTCGCCCGACACATCGCGGGTAATCGAAGGGTTGTCGGACTTACGCGTGATCTTGTCGACCTCGTCGATATAAACGATGCCGCGCTGCGCCCGTTCGACATTGTATTCCGAGGACTGAAGCAACTTCAGGATGATGTTCTCCACGTCCTCGCCGACGTAACCCGCCTCGGTCAGCGTGGTCGCATCCGCCATGGTGAAGGGCACATCGAGGATACGCGCAAGCGTCTGCGCAAGAAGCGTCTTACCCGTGCCGGTCGGCCCAATCAGCAGAATGTTGGATTTCGAAAGCTCGATCTCGTCACCTGAATTGGCGGCGTGATTGAGCCGTTTGTAGTGGTTGTGAACCGCGACCGAGAGCACCCTTTTGGCCTGCGCCTGACCGATGACGTAGTCGTCCAGCACGTCGCAGATATCCTGCGGCGTCGGCACACCATCGGTGGATTTCAGACCGGAGCCCTTGGTTTCCTCGCGGATGATATCCATGCACAGCTCGACACATTCATCGCAGATGAAAACGGTCGGCCCTGCGATCAGCTTGCGCACCTCATGCTGGCTCTTTCCGCAGAACGAGCAGTAGAGGGTGTTCTTGCTATCACCACCGGAGGAGTTGTTCGCCATATCGTCCATTCGGAGATCTGTCTCCGCCTTTGCCTGCCCCGCCCTGGGGCTTTCCATCGGTATTTCGCCCAAGTCTAGGGCAGCGTATCGACCCCCGCAATGCGATTTTGGTCACGTTTTGCGGGGGACTGTCTCGATTACTCTTCGTCGACCGGCGGGCGGTTCTCGACGATCTCGTCGATGAGACCCCAGTCTTTCGCCTGTTCCGGGTCCATGAAGTTGTCCCGTTCCAGCGCATCCTGCACCGCTTTGAGCTTCTGCCCGGTGTGGTGGACGTAGATCTGGTTCAGCCGGTCCTTGAGTTTCTGGGTTTCCTGCGCATGGATCATGATGTCCGTCGCCTGCCCCTGGTAACCGCCGGACGGCTGGTGCACCATGATACGGCTGTTGGGAAGCGAAAAGCGCATCCCCGGCGCACCTGCGGTCAGGAGCAGCGAGCCCATGGAAGCCGCCTGCCCCATCACGAGCGTCGAGACGCGCGGGCGGATGAATTGCATCGTATCGTAAATCGACAGGCCGGAAGTCACGACACCGCCGGGGCTGTTGATATACATCGCGATTTCTTTCGACGGATTCTCGGCTTCCAGGAACAATAGCTGGGCGCAGATCAGCGACGACATGCCGTCATGCACCGGGCCATTGAGGAAGATGATCCGCTCTTTGAGCAGACGCGAGAAGATGTCGTAGGCGCGTTCGCCACGGCTGGTCTGTTCGACCACCATGGGGACGAGGGTGTTCATGTAGGTATCTATGGGATCTTTCATTGTCGCGCCTGCCTCTGTCAGTTCGTGCCCCGGATGGGGCCTGCGGTCTCGGGGCCGGACGGCCCCCCGTTCACGGAATCCTAATCGCGCGCGCGGGGGGCTTCAAGGACCCCCCGACACTTGGTTTCACACATAGGTCGATTTGGTGAATAAAGGCTCAAAATCACCCGCCACACGGGCGGGTGACATTTTCGTCATCGGGCGCGTCAGCCGGGGGTGAGCCCGCGCAGACGCTCGGACCGGCGCCGCAGAAGCTCGACCGTGGTCAGAAGCGCGATGGAGATCGCCACAAGGATGGTCGCAACGGCAAGGATGGTCGGCGAGATCTGTTCTCGGAGCCCGATGAACATCTGCCATGGCAGCGTTTTCTGTTGGGCCGACCCCACGAAGAGCACCACCACGACCTCGTCGAACGAGGTGATGAAGGCGAACAGACCGCCCGAAATCACGCCGGGCAGGATCAACGGCATCTGGATCCGCGCAAAGGTCGTCACGGGATCCGCGCCAAGGTTGGCGGCAGCACGGGTCAAAGACCGGTCAAAGCCGACGAGCGTCGCGGTCACGGTGATGATGACAAAGGGAATACCCAAAGCCGCGTGCGCCAGAACCACACCGAGATACGTGCCCTGCAAGTTCACGCGGGAGTAGAAGAAATACATACCCGCCGCCGAAATGATCAGCGGAACGATCATCGGGCTGATGAGAACGGCCATGATCGCACGACGGAACGGCACATGCGGCTGGCTCAGACCGATCGCGGCCAGCGTCCCGAACCCGACGGCCAGGATCGTCGCCATCGGCGCGATCTTGAGCGAGTTCCACATGGCGCTCTGCCAATCGGAATTGGTGAAGAAGTCGTTGTAATGCTTGACGCTATAACCTTCGGGCGACAGCGACAGCATCTCCGGTGTGAAGGTGAAGTAGTTCTGCGCATTGAACGACAGCGGGATGATCGTGATGATCGGGGCGATCAGGAAGAAGAAGATCAACCCGCAGATGAACAGGTAGGTGTTGTGCCAAAGCGTCTGGCCAGTTGTCGAATAGATCGGAACGCCGGCCCGGTAGTCCCCGCGCCCGATCCAGTAGACCCACCAGCTCACCACGGCGCCGATGATGCCCCCCGCCAGGGCCGCGCCCCATGAGCCGAAGATGAACCCGGCAATCGCGGTCAGGACGATCAGCCCCCAGCGAAACGCCGTCCGGCTGTCATGGAGCATGGTCATCGCGACAATGGCGACGATTGCGCCGTATACGGCCCCGCCCAGAACGCCGGGGATCGGTGCCCCGTTCGCGTTGCCCACGAGGAACCCGAAGAAGGCTCCGAACAAAGCGGTCATCGGAACGGTGAAGCTCCAGATCGGCGGCGCGCCCCTGTCGAAGATCGGCTCCTCAAGCGAGGCGTCTGCTGTTGCGTCAGTCATGGTCGATTACCCCAGCTTCACGTTGTCGATGCCCACGATCCGGTCATAAGCCCAATACAGGATCAGAACGGCGGCGAGGAGGATGGAGCCCAGTGCAGCGGCGAGACCCCAGTTCAGGCTCGACGAGATGTGATAGGCAATCCGGTTGGAGATGAAGATACCGTCGGTACCACCCACGAGAGCGGGGGTGATGTAGTAGCCGATGGCCAAGATGAACACGAGGATCGAACCCGCGCCGATGCCCGGCACCGACTGCGGAAAATAGACCCGTCGAAAGGCCGTCACATTGGTCGCCCCGAGGCTCTTGGCCGCCCGCACGTAGGTGGGCGGAATCGTGGCCATGACGGAATAGAGCGGCAAGATCATGAACGGCAGCAAGATATGCGTCATCGCGATGATCGTGCCCAACTGGTTGTTGATCATGACCAAGCGCCCCGCATCGTTGATAATGCCTGCCCAGACAAGGAGATCGTTGATAACCCCTTGTTGTTGGAGCAGCACTTTCCATGCCGAGGTCCGCACCAGAAGCGACGTCCAGAACGGCAGCAGCACCAGGATCATCAACATGCTCGACTGCCGCATCGGAAGCTGCGCCAGAAGGAACGCCACCGGGTAGCCCAGCAGGATCGTCATGAAGGTAATGGTCAGCGACATCCAGACGGTGCGCCCGAAGAGCTTGACATAAACGGCCTGGTCGTCCGGCTGCGCCTCGACTCCGTGGGGCGTCAACTGCGCGTCCACGGCCTTCAGGAAGTAGCCCGGCGTGTAATTCGGCGAATACGCCTTGATCGTACCCCAGATTTCGAGATCGGCCCAATCCTCGTCGACGTTGAGGAAGGCCTCCTTGTAGGTGGTGCTTTCGAAGTCACCGACAGCCTCGCGGGCTGCGGCAAGCTCTTCGGCACCGAACCCGTCGTAACCTTCGCCGGCCCCTGCCGTCAGGTCCTGGTAAAGCCGCGCATGAACCAGCGCCCAGGGATCCTCGGTCGCGACGTTGTCCTCGTCTTCCTCCTGCGCGAAGGTCGCGAACATCTGGTAGGCTTCAGCGGTCAAGGGCAGAAGCTCGTCCATGCCCTCTTTCATCACGAATGTCGGGCCGGGGTCTTCCGCACCTGCGGCCTCGGAGTACCAATCCGGGTCGCCCATGAACTGCGCCCAGAACTCGCCCTGGGTCCAGTTTTCATCCAGGGCATCGAACTGGTCTTCATAGATCTCGCCGATGTCCTCCATTTCGCGACCGGCCTGGCGGAACAGCGACGACACCCCGGTTACCTCGTAATTCAGCCGCGACCCGAGTCGCGTGTGAATTTTACGCTCGGAGGCATCGTACATATCTACGAACAGAGCTTCGAAGACCGGTTCGTCCGGTACTTCTCCGCTTCCATAGTCCCAGTCGTCCAAGGCCACGACCGTGCGTGGCAAGGTGTCCGAGACGATGCCGTTCTCCACCGAGCGGAACAGCATGTCCGCGATCGGGGCGATAAACGTTATCAGGACAAAAATCAAAAGCGGCGCAATCAGTAGCAAAGCCCGCATCTTTTGCCGTCTCAGCGCACTTCTGAGGGAGGCCTTCAGGGGCCGCCCGTCCGCTGCCAGCACTGGGCCATCTTGAGTCGCGTCGCTCATGGTCGCTATCCTGTTTGGTTGGGATGGGAGGGGCCCACCTGGCCCCTCCCCTGGTCATGTCAGGTCAGATTACTGGGCGAGCCACGCCTGGAACTTCGAGTCCAGGTCGTCGCGGTAGTCAGCCCACCAGCTGTAGTTATAGACGAACACGTTCTTGCTGTTTTCCGGAGCGGTCGGCATGTGCGGCCCCATCGGAATACCCAGCTCGGCGTGATCACCAACCAGCGGCGCGGACGATTGACGTGCCGGACCGTAGGAGATGTAGGCCGCCTGATCGGCAAGGCGCTGCGTGTCGGTCGCGAAATTCACGAAGTCCAGAACACGGGCCAGACGATCATCCGGCAGACCGGCGGGAATGATCCAACCATCAAGGTCGAACACCTGGGCGTCCCAGAGCATTTCGAACGGCTGGTCCTGCTCTTCGATCGCGGAGAACCAGCGACCGTTGTAGGACGAACCCATCACGATCTCGCCATCGGCCAGAAGCTGCGGCGGCTCGGCGGCAGCGGACCACCAGATAACATCGTCCTTGATGGTGTCGAGCTTGGCAAAGGCGCGGTCCTGGCCTTCTTCGGTTTCGAGCACATCGTAGATGTCGTCTTTCGCAACACCGTCACAGAGCAGAGCCCACTCCACGTTGTTGATCGGGCGCTGTTCCAGCGCACGCTTGCCCGGATAGGTCTCTGTGTCGAAGAGCGCACAGATCGAATCGGGTGCCGGGGCACCTTCGGGCAGACGGTCGGGACGGTAGGCCGCCGTAATGGAGTAAACGATCTGCGGGATGAAGCAATCCGAGACGAGCAGGTCGCCGAAATCGTCTTCGGCAGAGGAGCCGTCATCGCCTTCGGCGAGGATCTCGTCCGCGTCGATCTCCATGGCGAGACCTTCGTCGCAGAGGCGAATGGCGTCAGCGGCCACAACGTCCACGAGGTCCCAGGTGACGTTGCCGGCTTCGTTCATCGCACGCAGCTTCGCCACGGCTTCGGGCGAGCTTTCATCCCAAGTGATCGAGACGTCCGGGTTCATTTCCATGTAAGGTTCGGCATAAGCCTTTTGCTGGCTCGACTGGTAGGCGCCGCCCCAAGAGACGAGCGTCATATCGTTGGCCATCTCCTGCGCGGTGGCAACGGAGCCAAAGCCGGCAACGGCCGTACCCATAAGAATGGTCTTCAGTTTCATGTAATATTCTCCCAGTTGCCCTGTTGGTTTAGGGGGTCGAGACGGGCGAACCCGCCCCCGTTTCACGTGCGCACGCCAAAAGGCGTGGCACGACGTTCGGTCTCAAGCATCAAGCGCGCGACAATCTTCCGGCATCCAGCCGATCTCGATCATCTGCCCCGGCTTCAGCTTTTCCTGATCCGGTGCGTTCCGCGTCTTGATGATGAAGTCCTCGTTCCCGGCGACTTTCAATCGTGTGCGGAAGATGTCGCCCATGTAGATGAACTCAAGCACTTCTGCCTTGAGCGTATGGGCGCCTTCCTGGAGTCGCTCTTTGTTATATTCGACACGCTCGGGACGGATCGACACTTGCGTGCGCTGTCCGACTTCCGAAACGTTAACCGGCTTGGCGTCGATTATCTCGCCGTCGTCCAGTTCGATGATGCAGGTTTCGCCTTTGACCTCCTTGACGACCCCTTGCAGCGTATTGTTCTCACCGATGAACTGCGCCACGAAGCTGTTTTTCGGCTCTTCGTAGAGAACATCCGGCGGATCGAGCTGCTGAATGCGGCCGTCGTCGAACACGGCGACGCGGTCCGACATGGTCAGCGCCTCCGTTTGGTCGTGGGTCACGTAAACCGTGGTAATCCCCAAGTTGTGGGCCAGTCGCGTGATCTCGAACTGCATGTGCTCGCGCAGCTGCTTGTCGAGCGCGCCGAGCGGTTCGTCCATCAGAACCAGCTCCGGTTCGAACACCAATGCCCGGGCCAGCGCGATCCGCTGCTGCTGACCGCCCGACATCTGTGCCGGACGGCGGTTGATGAAATCGCCCATCTGAACCATGTCCAGCGCGCGCTTCACTTTCGCTTCGCGGTCGGACTTGTTCAACTTGCGGACTTCCAGAGGGAAAGAAAGGTTCTCCCCCACCGTCATGTGTGGAAACAGCGCGTAGTTCTGGAAAACCATGCCAATCCCGCGCTTGTGCGGTGGAATATTGTTGATCGGCTGACCGCCGAGCAAGATATCCCCATGCGTGGCGGTCTCAAAACCGGCGAGCATCATCAGGCATGTGGTCTTTCCGGACCCCGAGGGGCCGAGCATCGTCAGAAACTCACCCTTGCCGATGGACAAGTTCAGATCCTTAACGACGAGGATCTCGCCGTCATAGGATTTCTGAACACGATCAAACACGACGAACCCGTCGTTGGTGTCAGCGTTGGTCAATAGACCCCCCAATATCCCTGTTGGTTTTTTTGTGCGTTTGCCGCTTATTAGGGAAGCCAACACGATTGGACGAAAGATTTCAACCTGCTTTTCACGCGGAAATGTGACAATGCTCAATCACGAAGCAATTTCGCCCGAATACGACACACTGCAAAGCCCTGCTGCGTAAGGCTTGGGCAGAAAAGACGCCGATACACGGGTTTTTTATCAACAAGTCAAACCTGGCGGCCAGACTCACCCAACGTCACCCGCGCAACGAGTGAATTAAGCATGTCGAGGCAGGTCTCGAGCTGATCGACCGCAACGAATTCGTCGGGCTTGTGTGCCTGTTCGATGGACCCCGGACCGCAGATCACGACGCTCATACCCAGTCCCTGGAACAGCCCGGCTTCTGTCCCGAAAGCGACAAGCCCGGCCGTATTGGCCCCGGTCAATTCCGCCATCAGGTCACGCGCGGCGTTGTGCTCCATCGGCTCCAATCCGGGCACCTCGCCGATCACTTCGGTCTCGATGGTCGCATCCGGATGCACCGCTTGCATCGCGGGCAAGAGCACCTCGTCCGCATAGGCCGCCATCGTGGTTTTCACGAAATCAAAGTCGCCTTGCTGCACCGGCCTGAACTCCCATTCGACCTCTGCCTTCCCGACGATCACGTTATGCGCGACCCCGCCGTGGATGCCGCCCACGTTGATCGTGGTCCAGGGCGGTTCGAAACCAAGATCCGGCGCCCGCGCCTTAAGCTCTTCGCGCAGGTCCATCAGCTTGCCGACGAAGCGCACCGCGTATTCCGCCGCATTCACCCCGCGCTCGGGCGCCGAGCCGTGCCCCTCTAGCCCGTGAAACCGGGTGGTGTATTCGCAGCAACCCTTGTGCCCTTCAATGATCCGCATCTCCGTCGGCTCGCCGATGATCGCGATGGCAGGCGTGACGCCGATCTGCGAGATCGCCTTGACCAACTCGGCCGCCCCGAGACACCCGACTTCCTCGTCATGGGTAAACGCGAAATGCACGGGCCGTTTGAGTGCGGCTTGGCCCAACATCGGCGCCAGCGCCATGCAACAGGCAATGAACCCCTTCATGTCGCAGGTGCCACGCCCGTAGAGCAGCCCATCCTCCTCGCGCATCTCGAAGGGGTCCGAGCTCCAGTCCTGGTCGGCCACGGGCACCACATCGGAATGCCCCGACAAAACGATCCCCCCGTCGCCCTCCGGGCCGAAAGTGGCGAACAGGTTCGCCTTCTCCTCCTCCTCGGAGGCGAGAACCTCCACCCGCGCGCCATGTTCGGTCAGATACGCCGCCACCCAGTCGATCAGCGCCCGGTTGGGATCGGTCGAAACGGTGGGATAGGCGATGAGGCGGGCGAGGATGTCGCGGGTCGTGGCAAGATCGGTCATGAATTGTCCAATGCCACGCCCGGCGCGGCCTGCACAAGAGGATCAGTGCAGGGCCTGTTGGCGATCATGACGCCTCCCCGGCGCGTGCCCATTTCGGCACAGGCCCTAACCCGGGTCGGCCACTTCACGTGCCTGGACCAACACGCCATCGGCCACCCGGTCCGATGGATGTGTGATGACCACGTCACCCGCATCCACGCCGCCGGTCACCTGCGCCACGTCCGAATTGCGTCGCCCTATCTCGACCGGCGTCAGCACGGCTGCGCCCTCGCGCACCACGAAAACCGCCCAATCCGCGCCCTCGCGAAACAGCGCCGAAATCGGCACCTGGAGCGTGTCCTCGGACGACCATTCCACGATCCGTGCGTAAACCCTGAAATTATGCCCGAGCGGCGGCACCTCTTCGCCGTCCGCGAATTCCAGAATCACCCGCACCCGTTGCTCTTCGATTCCCAGTGCCGAGGTCTTGGTGAAGGCCGCCGGCTCGATTTCCCGCACCTCCGCCACGAGAGAGCGGTCCCCGCCCCAGCGTTCGATATGGGCTGGCGCGCCTGCGTCCAATCGCACCGCATCCGTGGACAAAAGCTCCACCACGATCTCCAGGTCGTCCGTCGGCCCAATGGACAGGAGCGTCGTTCCGGCGGTTACGGGACGCGCCGAGCTGGACGTGATCGACAAGACCGTGCCGGACACCGGCGCCGTGATCTCAATACAGCAATCGATCGCACCCGGGTCGCTCTTCTGCCCCGGCTCGATCAACACGGCCTTCGCGGCGCGCAACTCGCTTTGCCGCATCTCTTCGGTCGCATGGGCGCTGTCCAGTTGGGCCGCCGCGACGTTCAAGGCCGTTTCCGCCTGTTCGACCTGTGCATCCGGCGCCGTGCCACGCGCGTTCAGATCGAAGACCCGGTTCAAGGCCCGCTGCGCGTTGTTCAAATCGGCCTCGGCCGCCGCTGTCTGCGCCCGCGACAGCGCCAGCGCCGCTTCCGCCTGTGCAACCGCCGCATCCGCCTGCGCCCGCGCCCGCTCGTCCAGGAACGCAGGCTCCCCCGGCTCGATCCGCGCGACGACCGTTTCGCCCCCGATAACCCTTGCGCCCACCGGCACCGGAGCACGCGCGACCTTCCCGGCCACCGGCGCGGCCACGTCATAGACATCCCGCACTTCGGTCCGCCCGTCCGCGTTCACCGTGACCTCCATCGGGCCGGAGGCGACCTCGACCATATCGACCGGCACGACATCGGGCTGCACCGATACCCAGACCGCCCCGCCGATGGCCGCCGCGGCCACTGCACCGATCACGATATTTCTCAGTTTCATGGGGTCACTCCCTTGTTTTCATGACGGCGACCAGATCCATCCGGTCGATCCGCCGCCGCACGATCAGCGCCGAGACGATGGTTGCCCCAGCCACCACGCCTGCCGCACGGAAATACGTTGTCTCTGATACGATAAGCGGCAGCGCGTAGAGGTCGGAGGAAAAGCTCTCCACCATCGCCGCCGCCATGCCGTAGCCCAACACCAGCCCGATCGGGATCGCCACCAGCGTCAGCACGAACAATTCACCCAACAGGATGTAACTCACCTCGCCCCGCGTGAAGCCGAGGATGCGCAGGCTCGCCAGCTCCCGCGCCCGTTCCGACAGTTGGATGCGCGCGGAGTTATAGACGACACCAATCGCGATCATCGCCGCCATCAGCGTGTAAACCGTCAGCGTGATCCCCTGGCTCTCCTTGATTGTCTCGTCGAAGCCTTTGCGCACTTCGCTCATGTAGGTGATGCCGGAGATTGCGGGCGCGGCTTTGACCGCGTCGTAAAGCGCTGCCTCCTGCCCTTCGTCGATCACCACGTTGGCAAGGCTCACGCGCGGCGCATGTCCCAACAGGGCGGAGACTGTTTCAAGCTCCATGAAAGCCGACAGACCGAAGAACTGCGCCACCGTCCCGGTCAGCGCCACCTGGTAGGTCTCGTCGCCTTCCTGCAAGAACTCGATCTCGATGATGTCACCGGGGCGCGCGTTCAAATGATCGGCCAGCCGTTTCGCCAGCACAACCCCGTTTTCCGGCCGCACGGCGACCCGCGCGTCGCCGTCGAAGGGCCGCACAAGCGAATTTTCCGCCCGTCCCGCCTCGATCCCGATGGTGCGCGTGTAATGCCCGTGGGTCAGCCGCGCGGCGAGCGTCAGGCTTCCTTCCGCCTTCATGATGCCGGGCAAATCCTCGACCGCATCCAGCACGGTCTCGGGCCGGGCCGCCGCGAATTCCAACACCGCGTCCTGCCGATTGGCCTGCACGAAGGCCACGTCGATCAATTCGTCGAAACTGTCGAACATGAACAGCCCCGCCACGATGATCGCCGCGCTGATCGAGATCCCGAGGCTGGTGAGCGCCGCGCGCAGCGGCCAGCGCCCGATGGAACGCATGATCATCATGGTCGGCTGTTCGGGCCGGAACACGCGGATCATCCGGTCGAACAACCCGCGCCGGAACCGCGTCGGCGCCGGCGGTGCCATGGCGACCGCGGGAGACAGCCCCGCAACCTTGCGCACGGCCATCACGGCGCCGATCAGCGCCGCGGACAACCCCGCCGCCGCCCCGATCACGTAGACCGAGGGGCGCTGCGCGAAGACCAGGTAGGGAAAGTGGAAATACTCCACGTAGACCGCCGCCATCGCCTGCGACGCGATCAGCCCCAGAACCCAGCCGATCAGAACCCCGACCGCGCCGATCCCCAACGACAGCTTGAGGTAATGCGCCATGATCTCGACCGTCGAATAGCCGAGCGCCTTCAAGAGCCCGATCTGCTCGCGCTCCAGCTGGATCATCCGGCCCAGCACCATGTTCACGAGAAACGCCGAGACGACGAGAAAGATCGGCGGCACGATGTTCTTCATCACGTCCAGCCCCTCAAGCTCCCCATCCAGAAACGCGTTCGAGGTCTGCTGCGCGCGGTCATAGGCCCCGGTGCCACCATAGGGGTCGAGCAAACTTTCCAGCGCATCCTTGACCGGGGCCAATTCCGTGCCGCGCGTCACGGACAGGGAGACCGAGTTGAAGGCCCCCGACAGGTTGAACGCCGCCGCCAGAACATCCTCGGCCATCCACAGGATGCCGAACCTTTCGTCGTCCGGCATGATCGACCCCGGCCCGATGGTGTAGATGAACTCGGGACTCAGCGCGACGCCAACCACCTGCACGTCGCGTTTCTGTCCGTTCAGCGTGACCGAGAAGCGATCCCCCGGCTCATAACCATGAGCCATGGCGAAGGCTTCGTTGATGACGACCTCGTCGCGCGCTCCGAACTCGGGCATCCGCCCCTCGTTCACGATCAAATCGTTCAGCGCCGGCGTGCCGCTCTCCGGGATCGACAGGATCTGCGCCATCGCCGGGTCGCGCATGTCCGGAAGGTCGAGCACGGCGAACTGGCTGATCCGGGGCGCCACGCGCGCCACGCCGGGGATCGCCGCAATCTCCGCGACAAGCGACTTCGGCGCCCGCGCCGCCCCGCTCCAGACATCTGCAAATCGCGCCCGGTCGTAAAACGTGTCCCGCGTTTCAACCAGGGACGCCTGCGTGCCGAAACCCATCACCATGATCATCACGCCGACCGACAGCACGGCAGCAATCGCGAGCGACTGCGCCCAGAGGCGCTTCAGATCGCGGACAAGTTTCTTGTTCAGCGCGCGCATAGCCTCACCACACGATGTCCTGCGGCGCGACGCGCGTATCGTTCACCGTCACTTCCGACACGTTGCCGTCGGCAAATTGCACAACCCGGTGCGCCATCGCGCGAATCCCCGCGTTATGCGTGATCACGATGGTCGAGGTGCCAAGCTCGTCATTGATCCGCTCCAGCGCATCGAGCACCTGCACCCCGGTGTGACTATCGAGCGCACCGGTCGGCTCATCGCACAACAGAACATCGGGCCGCTTCGCAATCGCCCGCGCAATTGCAACGCGCTGTTGTTCGCCGCCCGACATTTCCGCCGGAAAATGATCGAGCCGATGCGACAGGCCAACCCGCTCCAGCGCCTCTTCGGGTTTCATGGGGTGTTTGGCGATCTCGGTGACCAGCGCCACGTTTTCGCGCGCGGTCAGGCTGGGCACCAGGTTGTAGAACTGGAACACGAATCCCACGTGATCGCGGCGATAGCGGGTCAGCTCGCGCTCGCTCATCGCGGTCAATTCGAAGTCGCGAAACCACGCTTGCCCGGCGGTCGCCGAATCCAGACCGCCCAGAATGTTCAGGAGCGTGGACTTCCCCGACCCGGAGGCCCCCAACAGCACGGTGAATTCGCCCGCATACAGCTCGGCCGTCACACCGCGCAGCGCATGCACCTCGATCTCGCCGGTCCGATAGACCTTCGTGATACCATTCGTATGAAAAACGCGTTCTGCCATGCCCCCACCTTACAGGGCAAAGTGCACAGCGGAATTGATTTGGTTCAACCCATTTGGAAAAAACAGGTTTTTACATCCGCATACGCGGCACGTCGTTCGGGTCGAGCTTCAATTCGATCAGCATGGGGCGATCCCGGGTTTCCATCGCCGTGATCGCCGTCTCAAGCTCCTCCATCGTGGTGACTTCGATCCCCTGCCCGCCCAGGGCGGTGGCGACCTCGGCAAAGGACGGCCAGTCGAACTCGCTCAGCGACGGGTCCATCTGGCGATCGAGGAACTGGATATGCTCCGCGCCGTAAGCGCTGTCATTCGCCACGATGACGATCATGTCGAGACCAAGGCGCACCGCCGTGTTGAACTCGTTGATCCCGCCCATCATGAAGCCACCGTCCCCGGTGAACAGCACCACGGGGCGCCCCTCGGCCGCGCAGCCCGCACCGATCGCTTCCTGCAACCCGAGGCCAATGGCCCCGAAATTCACGGTCGCAACCAGGCTGCGGGGATCGGGCACGTCCACGCGGCACCAGACCTCGGTCATGAAACGCCCGCCATCGGTCGCCACGACGCGATCCTTCGGCAGCGTCTCGTTCAGACGGGTCAGCGCCTCCACGTAGTTCACGAAACCCTCGCCCGATTTGTCCGCCCCGATCGGATGATGGCGCAGCTCGTCGATGTCCAGCTCCTTGGTGAAGCCAGATGCCGGGATTTCGGCCTCGTTCAGCCAGTAGAGGATCGTCTCGGCGGTCAGCTTGGCATCGGCCACCAGCGCCGCATCCGGGTGCACCCCGCCGCCAATCGCGGTCGGCTCGATGTCCACCTGCACGATCCGCTTGTCTTTCATCAGGTTGCCACGGTCCGTGGTGAAATCGTTCATCTGCGTGCCGAAACACACGATGCAATCGCATTTCGCGATCAGGTCATAGGCGGCGGGCGTGCTGAGCGTGCCGAAAATGTCCATGTCGTAAGGGTGGCCCGAGAACAGCCCCTTGGCCTTCAACGTCGTGGCCAACGGCGCTTCCATCCGGTCGGCAAGCTCGATCAGCGCGTCTTTCGCCTCCAGCGCCCCGCGACCGGCAAGGATCAGCGGACGCTTGGCCGACGCGATCATGCCGACCGCATTGTCGAGCGCCTCTCCCTCCGGCACGTCGCCCGGCGCGTTGAACACGTCGAACACCTTGGTCTCATGCGCTGCGTCTTCCCACATGTAGTCGGCGGGCATGTTGAGCACGACCGGACGGCGCTCCACCTGCGCCTGGTAGAACGCCCGCGCGAGGTCCTCGGCAGCGGTTCCCGGCGCGCGCAATTGCACGAACCCCGCGCCGGTGGATTTGACCACCTCGCGCTGATCGGTGCTCTGCACGTGGCGCGGGTTCGCCATGGGCGTATCCCCTGCCAACAAGACCATCGGCACGTTCCCCCGTGCCGCTTCCGTCAAGGCGGTCACGCAGTTGGTCAGAGCAGGACCATGGGTCACGGTGGCGACACCCACCTTGCCCGACACATGCGCATATGCCTGCGCCATCAAGACCGCGCTTCCCTCGTGGACGGCAGGCACGAATTTGCCGCCGCAGTCGCGCACGTAGGCGTCCACCATGAACAGGTTCGCATCCCCCATCAGCCCGAACATGGTCTCGACCTTGTGGTCGCACAGGGCATGGGCGAGGGATTGGTAACAGGTCGTGGTTTTCATCGCGCTATCTTTCATGGGGTCCTCCTGTTCGGTGCGGAGATCATAGCCCCGCAGTGATGAAACAGGTGTGCAATCTGGCCCGCCCAGGCGCCCCCTTTTGTCGATATTGCGCATGAATTGACCGATTATGCACAAATCACGCATACTTGGCACAATTCACACCGACTCGGATGCACCCATGACCCTTCCCATGACCCTCGATGCCTACGACCGCCGCCTGCTGGACGCCCTGCAACACGATGGCGCTCTGACCAACGGCGCGCTGTCAGACATCGTGAACCTCTCGCCGTCGCAATGCTCGCGCCGTCGCGCCGCTCTCGAACAGGCCGGGTTGATCAAAGGCTACCGCGCCCAGCTCAACGCCAAGAAACTGGGGTTCGGCCTGCGCGCCTTCGTGCGCGTGGACCTGACCGCCCACCGAAAACAGGACGATCTGGATTTCACCAGCTGGCTCGACGACCAGCCCGAAGTGCTGAACGCCTTTTCCGTTTCGGGTGACGCCGATTACGTCCTCGAAGTCCGGGTCCGTGACCTCGACACCTTTTCAGAGTTCGTGCACGAGCGGCTCCTTATCCAGCCACAGGTGAACCGGATCCGCTCGGACTTCGTGCTCAAGACGCTGAAAGACGACGGGGCGCTCGACCTTACTCGGTCGGATCCGTGACCGTCAGGCCCAGCATCCGCCAACCCTGCATCCCGCCACGGTAGTAGTAGATCTTCTCGGCAGGAAAACCCGCGTCGATCATCCGGCGCGCCGCGGCCGGCGACTGTCCGCACCACGGGCCGTTGCAGTAAAGCGCAACCGACTTGATGTCGTCCCCCTCGCAAATGAACCCTTCGAAGTCCGGCTCACACCCAAGCTCGCCCAGACGATCCGCCGCCTCGGTGTATGGGATGTTGATCGCACCGGGGATCGCGCCGGTGCGATAATCGGGGCGCACCCGACCATCGACGACCAGAACATTCGGGTCCTGCAGGAAATCGAGTATCTCCAACTCGCCAATCGGCGTCACGCCTTCGGCCGGGATCATCGGCTGAACGCAGAAATTCGGACAGGGCCGCGCGATCTGGGAAAAGTCTCCCTCGATCACCGCGCCATTGTCCTGCACCCGCGAAATCTCGACCGGCCCGTCCGGCGTTTCCACCGTGACGCTCATCATATCGGGGGTAATCCCCACCGGCTCGGCCATCGCGGCGCTGGCCAAAAGCCCTGCTGATACCGCGACTGTCATGAGTGTTCTACGCATATTGTCCTCCCAATTTGCTTTGCGGCCAGCATAGGGCCAAACAGGGGCTTCCGGCAATGACCGGACTTGCGACATTTGCACCGCGCCCGTTTTCATCGCGATGAAAACGGCTCGAAATCGTCCGACGATTTCGCCCCCCCCGGCAGCCATTTTCATCGTGAAGAAGGGGGCTAAAAGGCTTCAAACAGACCTGAGGTTCGCCAGTCGGCGCGCGGTCATCGTGTGGAACACCACCAGGCCAATCGCGAGCGCGACCGCGATCCAATGCACCTCCGGCGCCCGCAACAGCACCCCGACCGCCAGAACCAGGCGCGCCAGCACCTCCCACCGCGGCAACCGTCGGGCATCGAACCCGGTCAAAGCGCTCGCGATCAGGTAGAGCGCGATAACAAGCCGCAGCAAGACCAGTCCAAGCGACGGCCAGTCGATCCCCGGTCCATAGCCATCGAGAAAGACATTCGAACCAGACGAGGCGAAGGGATCCATCTTGGCCGCATCAATCAGGAGAAGCTCGGGATAGAAGGCAAAGATGAACGGAATGATGAACATCACGATCCCGGCCCCGACAGCCCTGAAGCCGGTCTTCATCGGGTCCGCATGGGTAATCGTCGCCGCCGCGAAGGCCGCCACCGCGACCGGCGGCGTGATCGCCGAGGCAACCGCGAAGAAGAAGATGAACATATGCGCCGTGAAGGTCGCGATCCCCAGGCCGATCACCAGCGGCCCCATCAGCAGCGCCACGTTGACATAGGCGGGCACCGTCGGCATCCCCATGCCCAGCAGGATCGCAAGCAGCATGGTGACGAACAGGGCCGCGAAGAGGAACAGCCCACCGTCCTGCAATTCGCTTCCAAACAGCCGCAGCACGCTCATCACGTCGCGCGCGATAAACCCGGAGAGACCGGTGAAGTTCAGGCAGAAGTCGATGACCGACACGGACAGGAACATCAGGTAAAGCGTCGAGATCAGGATCCCGGCATCCGACAGGGCCCCGAAAATCTGCGTCGGGCGTTCCCGGAATTTCGGATCGAGGAAGAACAGCCCGATCAGAAGCAACACGGCCCACCAGCCCGCCGACCCGGCATCGCCTGCACTGTTCTGAACGGCCTTGAACAGGAACGGCAGATCGGGGGCGCGGCAGCTATCGCCACTGACGATGGTCTCGATCCCCAGAAGGCTCGCGAAAGGACCACAGCCGATGGCCTCTTTCGGGGTCACGAGCAGGAACAGGATCATCAGGATCGGGGCAAAGATCATCACGAGGTTCAGGTAATCCTGGCGATTGAGCACCATGTCGGGCGTCTTCTCGCCAACCGCTTCGATCCCCTGCTTGCGGGCCTGGAACACCACGGTCAGAAACAGCACACCGAAATAGGCCGCCGCCGGAATGATCGCGGCAATGATGACCTCGCGGTAGGGCGTGACCGTCATCGCGGCCAGCACGAAGGCGGCAACCCCCATGACCGGCGGCATGATCTGCCCGCCCGAGGACGCGGCCGCTTCGACCCCGCCCGCGAAGGTCCGGTTGAAGCCGCGCTTGAGCATCATCGGAATGGTCAGAACACCCGTGGACAGCACGTTGGTCACGGGACCGCCCGATATGGTGCCAAACAGCGCCGAGGACACGATCGCCGCATGGGCCGGCCCCCCGCGCAGCTTGCGGGTCCACAGGAAAGCCACCTTGATAAGCGACTGGCCGCCCGCCGAGATGCCGAAGAGCGATCCCAGCACGATATAGGGGAAGACCGAAGACAGCAGGATGCCCATGAACCGGCCCAACAAGCCCTGCGAGGTATTGGTCAGCACATCCTCCACGTTGGGCCGCCCATCCATCAGGGACCGCGGCTCGCCTCCGAGCTTGGTAATCAGGTACTTGTTGATGTCCTCGGAGCCGTAGAAGTACCAGACCGCGACCGTCGCCAGCGTATAGGCGGCGATCAGGATCGCGACGGCGACGAGCGGAAAGCCCCAGACGCGCACGTTATAGGCCAAGAATACCGCGATTCCCGCGCCCACGATGGCGAAAATCCAAGATCCGGTCGTCGCAATACAGGCGGGATCATCCACGCTCGTGGGTTCCGGCAGCCCGTATAGCTCGGCGAACTCTTTTTCTTCCTGAAGCGCGCGCGTGATCAACTCGGCCCGCTCCCCGGTGAATTGGTCGATCAGACAGATCGAGTCGATCTCGATCACGTAGGTCAGCGACACGGCGACAGCCATGACGATCAGCGCCACATCCATGAAGACCGCGAAGGCGCGTCTCCCCGGGCCCTTTTCCCTATCCTTTTGATAAAACGAGTGCTTCGTCACCACGATCCCCATCATCAGGACGAAGGCCAGCGGATAGAGGTATTCGTAGGGGAACTTCCGTATGACGAAATTCTGGTTCCCGGTAACTTGCGTCACCCATTCATCCAGCCCGGGGATCGAGGGGATCGTGTTGAAGAGCCCGATGGCCACCAAGACCAGCCCCATCACCTTGGCAATAGGCAGCAGACGGTTTGCGGGCGGGGGCGGGGTCTGTGTCTCGGTCGCGCTCATGGGATTATCCGGTGTGAATGGGCAGAGCCAGATTGGCCCGACCAAGGGTCACAAGAAAGGGATGCGCCGGGCGGGAACCGCCCAGCGCCTGCTGAAATCACTCGGCTTCCGCGCAATCAGGCACGTCGTAGCCCGCTTCTTCCCACGCGGCGACAGCGCCCGGGTGGTACTTGAGCGACAGGCCGCCACAGAACCCGGTGGCTCTCTGGTCGAGCACGTCGAAGTTCACGGTGCCGCCATAGGGTGCACGCTGCTTCAACTCGTCGAGCGAGGCGATGTAGGTGGCGGTCAGCGACTTCACGGTGTCGAAGTCGAGACCCGCCCGAACCAGCGTGGCGAAAGGCACGCCCGGCGAGCGAAACACGCCATCCTCGGAGATCAGGGTCACACCGCTGTCCGCGCCATACCCCAAATCCGCTTCGGGGATCTCGACCGGGGCGTTGCCGGGGGCCGAGAGGAATTTCTGCATGGCTTCGCTTTCGAAGATGTCCTTCGGGATCGAGATGATATTCACGTCACCCGTGGACAGCATCGTCACCACGCGGTCCGACGGCGAGGTGATCGGCACCATGACAGCATCCGCCGAGCCATCGACGAGAACCGAATTGAGCTGACCCCAGTTGGTCTGGAACCCTTTGTAGTCCTCACCGTCCTTGAAGCCGCCCGAACCGAACAGGATCGTCTGACGCCCCATGGTCAGAGCCGCGCCACGCGGCGGGCCGTTCCACACCGTCTTGTCCTTCAGGTCCTCAAAGCTCGTGATGCCGGACGACACCGGGGCGATGAGACCATAGGCCCCGGCGTTGTAAGGCGCGATGGCACGAACGTTGGCGGCCAGCGCGGCACCGTCTTCCCCGATGGAGGAGAACGGCCCACGGCCTGCTTCCAGAAGGAAGTGCAGGATCGTCGGCGCCGTCACCATGTCGGACTTGCCTTCGGCGACGTTCACGATGGAGTTGGTGGCGGTCTGCCCCTCCTGCACCTGGATGTCGGCCACGCCTTCACGGGCGGCCACATCGGCGAGGTGCAGCATCATCAGGTGCGGCGAGTTGCCCGGCGAAGATGTCTCGCCGGTGAGGTTGGCCTGCGCGTTGGCAGAGGTGGCCGCGAGCGTCAAGGCGCCTGCGGATACGGCAGCAAGAGCCGTCTTGCGGATCATCTTAGTCATTGGTCTCCTCCCTGTTGACCGATGGTGCCGGATCAAGCCCGGCTGTTTGTCTTTTCCCGCATGTCGGGAACCTTCTGGCCCACGTATTTGCGGGTCAGGTCTTTGGGGACATCCTCTTCGGTGACGACACCGATCAAGACCCCGGTGCGGCCCGGCCCGCCCTTCCGGGCGGCGCGGATGGTGTCGTTGGAAATCGTGGTGCGTGCCGCCGGGCGCGCCGCCCAGTCGAAGAGTCGGTCGTACATCTTGTCGATCACCTCGGCATGGGAATTGCCCGCGCCCAGGTCTTTCACTTCGCCCGGATCGTCGACCAGGTTGAACAGCATCGGACGGTGGCCGCTCTCGAAATGGATCATCTTCCACGTCTTGTCCGCGACCATGAACATCCGCGCGTCTTTCGGATGAATGTCGAGCCGGTCACACAGCGGGCTGGCCGAGAAATCATATTCGCAGATCACGTAATCCCGCGCCGGAGCCTCCCCGCCCCGCAGCATCGGGAGCAGCGATTTACCCTCCAGAACATGATCCATCTTCTCCGACGTGCCACCAGCGACATCGACGAAAGTCGGCAGGAAGTCGATGCATTCCACCAGGTCGTCGCTGACCGTCCCCCGCGTGGCGTCCGCTTCGGACGACGGGTCGTAAATGATCAGCGGCACCTTCACGGAGGCGTCGTGGAAGAACGTCTTCTCGCCCATCCAGTGATCGCCCATGAAATCGCCGTGATCCGAGGTCACGACGATCATCGTGTCCTCCATGCGGCCGGATTTCTCCAGGTAATCGAAGAGAACGCCCATCTGGTCATCGCATTGCTTGATCAGCCCCATGTAGGCCCGGAGCACCTTCTCCCGCACGTCGTCGCGCGAGAACGCCTGGCCCACGGGCGACATCTGGAAGCCCTTGAAAACGGCATGGTCCGTCTCGCGCTCTGCCTCCGTGCGTACCGGGTCGATAAAGTCTTTCGGCCCATACATGCTCGCATAGGGCTCCGGCACGATATAGGGCCAGTGCGGCTTGATGTAGGACAGGTGACAGCACCACGGCGTGTCCCCCTGCGCCTCGATGAACTCGATCCCGCGCCGGGTCAGATAGGGCGTTTCGCTGTCGTCTTCGGCGATATTCGCGGGCAGGTCGGAGTTTTCAAGAAACCATCCTGACAAGACGTTGCCCTCGTCGTCGCGGCCCGAATTGGCGAAATCGTGCCAGGGGTTGTCGCTCTCATAGCCCTTGGAACGGAGGTATTCGTTGTATTTCAGGGCGCCGCCTTCGTCGTAAAAGCCGTCCGGCCCCTCGGGGCGCATCCCGTCGTCGCGTTCGAACACGTCGAAGCCGCACTCCGACACCCGCGCACCGATCACGCTGTCGGGTTCCAGCCCGAGCCGCCGCATACCTTCCGCATCCGCCGCCATGTGGGTCTTGCCGATCAGGTAACAATCCATGCCCAGATCTCGCAGGTGATCGCCCATGGTCAGCTCACCGACTTTCAACGGCGTGTTGTTCCAGCTCGCACCGTGGCTATGCACATAGCGCCCCGTGTAGGTCGACATGCGCGACGGACCACAAAGCGGCGACTGGATGATCGCCCGGTCGAACCGCACCCCTTTCGATGCGAGCCGGTCCAGGTTCGGCGTGTGCAGATGCGGATGCCCATAGCACGACAGGTAATCCCAGCGCAGCTGGTCAAACATAATAAAAAGGATATTGCGCGGTGAGCCCATGCGCGGTGCCTCCTCCCATTTCCGCCCTCCCCGGCGGTGTAAGTAGGGTTTTTAGCGCAATCCGGGCATAGAACCTAATAGAAGGTATATGTCGTGATATTCCCGAACTGATATGTCAGGCATATTGCTGCGCGGCCTTGCGGACGAAACCGGCCAATCGCTCCGCCTCCGGCGACAACGCGCGGTCCTGCATCACGGTCAAACCGACCGACGACACCAATTCTTCTCCCCGCACGCCAAGATCGACCAGCCGCCCGTCTGCCAGCTCCGCCCGAATGGCGCCGCGCGGAATACAGACGACAGCCATGTGCCGGGTCAGGTAACTGCGTGTGAATTCGAACGACACGGTTTCGATCTGGTGCGGAAAACGGCTCAGACCGCGCGCGTGGAGGAACTTGTCCATTTCCCGTCGAATTATCGTCTCCGCCAAGGGCACGATCATCAGCTCCGCCTCAAGATCCTGCAAGGTCACCGGACGGCCCAGCTGGCTGACCGGGTGATCCGGGCGGGTCGCGAAAACGATGTCCTCCGCGTAGAGATGCTCGAACGTCACGCCCTTCAGGTGTTCCAGCGACAGAAGCCGCCCAAGAACGAAGTCGATCTCGCCGCGTGCCAACCGTGCGATCAACTGCCCCACGTCCGCCCAGTGCACCTGCACATCCGTTCCGGCCGACTGCGCCTTGAACGCGCCGACCGCTTCCACCGCCACGGTGCGCGACACGTTGGGCAGCACGCCGAAGGCAACGCTGGCCTGCGCCCCCCCGCCACTCGCCGCCGTGGCCCCGTTCTCGATCTGTGTCAACGCGATATCAAAGTGCCGCGCCAGCTTTTCGCCCGCCTCGGTCAGCGCCACACCGCGCCCGGTGCGCTCGAACAACGGCACCCCGATGATCTCTTCGATCTCCGCCAGTGTGCGCGAGACCGCCGGTTGCGAAGAGTTCAACTGCCGTGCGGCATGGGTCACGGACCCGACCCGCGCCACGGCCAGAAAGCACCGAATATGCCGCATCCGAACTCGACTGAACACGCGTGACCCTCCCGCAGAACGTCAGGCGAGCCTAAAGCGTTTCGCCAAGAACCTGAACCACTGGTTTTTGGCGGGACGCCTTAACGAAACCGCCCGCGCTCAAGGTCTACCGCGTGACGGTGATCGCCTGATCCGCGCGCAAATCGCGCCAGGCCGAGGCCTCGCCGTCCGGCCAGATGACCCGCAGACGCGCGCCATCAGCCGCGCCCAACCCGAAATGCTGCGCCCCCGTCTGGCCGCTTGCATGACCACCGCCAACGGTGATCTCCCGGGTATGCAGCCGGTCCCCGGTGTCGACCTCGATGAAGGCTCCAACGGCGTTCCGGTTGGCCCCGTCACCCGTCACCTCGACCGACAGCCAGTGCCCGCCGTCGCTCACGTTCTGGTAAACCTCCATCGGCGCCCGCCGATTGACCACCGCCAGATCGAGCAACCCGTCCGCGTTGAAATCCGCCAGCGCGGCGCCCCGCCCCCGCGCCATGGACGCGATACCAGCTTCCACGGAGGCCTCGACAAATCGCCCGTCTGGCTGCTGCACCAGAAGCGTATTGGGGTCTTCCATCGCAAGCCCCGGCATCATCTCGACATTGCCCTTGGCCACGAAAATATCGTCCAGACCGTCGTTGTTCACATCGCCAAAGGCCGAATGCCACCCTGTCGAAGGCCGCCCGTCGTCGCCCACATGGGGCCGGTGCGCCGTCGTGCCCCGTTCATAAGTCGCATCCTCCCAGGCCGGGCCACCGACCTCCGGGTCGAAAACCTGGAACTTCTGGTCCCCCATCGAGGTGAGATAGACCTCGGGATACCCGTCCCCCGTCACATCGCGCGACGCGATCCCCATGCCCCAAAGCGCATAGGACGCCCACCCCTCGGCCTCGGTGTAAAGCCGTGGCACATCCTCCATCGCCCACATCTGCTCCTCTCCACCGCGCACGTAATAATGCCGGTCGTTGGACACCCTCAGGTCCGCCCGCCCGCTGCGGTTCCAGTCGGTGAAGAGCATGGACAAGGCGCAAAAACCGGGCCGCAACTCCTGCGGCGCCCCATAGGCCCCGTCTTCGGGCCGGTAGAGCAAGGTCGCATCACAGGCCTCGAACGGCCCATCCGGGTCCGCGCGATCCACATAGAGACCAAATGCCAGCGTCGGCAGCGCCTTCCCGTCCTCCCAGGTCGCGGAAAACGCCGTGGTCCAGCGATCGCCCGAGGCAAAGCCCAGCGCCGCATCGAACGGCTCGAACGCACAATCCCCCAAACCGCGCAGCAACCGATCCGGCCCGACACGCAAGACGGCAAGGTCCATCACGCCATCCGCGTCTATGTCCAGGGGGTAAGCCCCGGTGACACCCCGGATTGCGAGCACCTCCGGCGTGTCCTCTGCAAAGGCGAGGCCTTGACCGGAGCGGTTGCGATACAGCGCCGCCGGGTTGGTTCCACCCGCCGCATAAAGCTCCGGCAAAGCGTCGCCGTCACAGTCGAAGGCCGCGACGCCGCCGCCGACGAAATGCTCCCAGCCACCGTCATAAACATGCGCGTCGACCTCGACCGGTGCGAAACGCGGCGCGATGGGGTCGCCTAACGCGGGTCCGGCCAACGCGCATAACACCAAAACCTTACGCCACATCGGACACTCCCATTTCTCGGATTTTCAGGATCGACACCCGTTCGATCCCATGCGCCGCAGCCCCCTGCGCCCACATGGTTTCGTCCAGGTTGCGAACCGTGATCCCCGGCAACGGGGCATCGACTTGCACGGTGTTGCGCTCAAGCGCGCTCAACATGGCCTGGGTGTATTGGTCGTCGAATTGCGGGCGCGAGCGCGCCAGAACGATGTGTTCGGGATCGAACAGGTTCACCAAACTCGCCAACGCAACACCCAGGATTTCCGACGCCCGCTCCAGCACCTCATGAGACAGGGCATCGCCCGCGCGGGCAGCCTCAAGAATATCCCGCAGGCTCTTGTGCGCATCGCTTTGGCGCCCGACGCTCGAATCCCGGATCAGCGCATACTCCCCGACATAAGCCTCCAGGCAGCCGCGCTGGCCGCATTGGCACACGGCCCCTTCGAACTGCACCTTCACATGCCCGAACTCCGCGCCACAGCCCCGCTCGCCACGGTAAAGCTCGCCGTCCAGAACGATCCCCATCCCGACGCCATGCTCGATGGTGACGACCAGGAAGTTGCACAATCCCCGCCCCGCGCCGAACAGGTGCTCGGCCTTGGCGACAAGGTTGGCGTCATTGTCCAGAAACGCGGGGCACGGCAGGTGCTCGCGAAACAGCGGACCGAAATCCACGTTGCGCTCGGTCACGGAAGACGACCAATGCATGAACCCGGTTTCACCGTGCATGAACCCTGGCAGGCCAAGCGCGACCCCTGCGACCGTCCCACGCGCCACGTCGAGCGCATCGCAGGCCTCCTCCACGGCCCGCCGCACTTCCTTGACCAGCACGTCCGGCGCCATGCAGCTTTCGGCCAGCGGCCAGACATGGGTGCCGATCTCGTCCCCCCGGAAATCGACCATCATCACCAGGATCGCGCGCCGCGCCACCTTGACGCCCGCGATCACATGCGCCGTCCCGTTGATCTGCAACATCACCCGGGGCCGTCCGCGCTGCACGCTCCCGGACCGGGTCGCATCCACCTCCCGGATCAGCCCCGCTTCCAGCAGGGCCCCGCAGGCCGAGGTGACGGTCGCCGGGCTGCTGTCGAGCGCCTTGGCGATATCCGTGCGCGAAATCTCCCCCGCCGCGCGGATGCACTGAAGCACCCGAAGCCGCGTCGCATCCCGGGCGTCCAGATCGAAAAACTGGGCGGTTTGGGTATCCATGAATCGCTTTCCTCTTTCTCCCCGCCCGCTTCTAGCATTTTTTCGGCGGCTGAAGAAAATTTAATTTTCCCGCTGAAATAAATGTGCAAGATGGGGATGTCAGCAGCGATTCGACAAAGTATCGCGCTTGCACAACGAACATTTGGGAGGAAACCAATGAAACTCTTCGCAACCACTGCAATCGCCATGGTGCTGGGCACCGGCGCATTTGCACAAACCGTCGGCGTAAGCTGGTCCAACTTTCAGGAAGAGCGCTGGAAGACGGACGAAGCCGCCATCGTCGCCGCTCTGGAAGCGGCGGGGGCCGACTACATCTCCGCCGACGCACAGTCGTCCTCGTCCAAGCAGCTTTCCGACGTGGAAAGCCTCGTGGCCCAGGGCGCGGACGTGCTCGTGATCCTCGCGCAGGACACACAGGCGATCATTCCCGCCGTGGACGCTGCCGCCAACGAAGGCATCCCGGTCATCGCCTATGACCGCCTGATCGAAGATCCGCGCGCCTTCTACCTCACCTTCGACAACATCGAAGTGGGCCGGATGCAGGCCCGCGCCGTGCTCGAAGCACAGCCGACCGGCAACTACGTGATGATCAAGGGCTCGCCCACCGACCCGAACGCAGACTTCCTGCGCGGCGGTCAGCAGGAAGTGCTGCAAGACGCCATCGACGCGGGTGACATCACCATCGTGGACGAAGCCTATACCGACGGCTGGCTCCCGGCGAACGCCCAGCGCAACATGGAGCAGATCCTGACCGCCAACGACAACAACGTCGACGCGGTCGTGGCCTCCAACGACGGCACCGCCGGTGGCGTCGTGGCCGCGCTTACCGCACAGGGCATGGACGGTATCCCGGTCTCCGGTCAGGACGGCGACCACGCCGCTTTGAACCGCGTCGCCAAGGGCACCCAGACCGTCTCCGTCTGGAAAGACGCCCGCGAGCTCGGCAAGGCCGCCGGTGAAGTCGCCGTGTCGCTGGCCGGCGGCACTGCCCCGGCCGACATCGACGGTGCGGCTGAGTGGACGTCGCCTTCCGGCACCACCCTGACCGCCAAGTTCCTGGAGCCGGTCCCGGTCACCGCGGATAACCTCTCGGTTGTCGTGGACGCCGGCTGGATCGAGCAGGACGCTCTGTGTCAGGGCGTCACGGACGGCCCCGCGCCCTGTAACTGATCCGACGGTCCAACAAATCGCGATCTCCGCTGCCTGCGGGGATCGCCCCCTACCCTTAAAACTCGAGGTCACCATGGCAGACGCCAGCCAGACCGGCACGTCCCAAGGGCGTAAGAACATCATCAAGACCCTCGAATTCGACACCCGCCTTCTGGGCATGGTCGGCGCATTCATCCTGGTCTGCCTGGTGTTCAACATCCTGACCGATGGCCGTTTCCTTACCCCGCGCAACATCTTCAACCTGACGATTCAAACCGTCTCGGTCGCGATCATGGCCACCGGCATGGTGTTCGTCATCGTTACCCGCCACATCGACCTGAGCGTGGGCGCGTTGCTCGCGACCTGCTCGGCCGTGATGGCGATGACCCAGACGCAGATCCTGCCCAGCCTCGGCATCGAGTACGGCAGCGTATGGATCGCTCCCATCGCGATCGCGGTTGGCATCCTGACCGGCGGTCTCATCGGCGCTTTTCACGGCTGGCTTATTGGCTATCTCACCATCCCCGCGTTCATCGTGACGCTCGGCGGCTTCCTCGTCTGGCGCAACGTGGCCTGGTATCTCACCAACGGTCAAACCATCGGCCCGCTCGACGAAACGTTCCAAATGCTCGGCGGGATCGGCGGCACCATGGGCGAAAGCGGAAGCTGGATCGTCGGCGTGCTCGCCGTCGTCGCCGCCTGCTATGCCATCTGGCAGGCCCGCCGCGCCCGTATCAACCACGAATTCCCGGTCAAACCGGTCTGGGCCGAAGGTGCGCTCATGGCGATCTCCGCCGTGCTGATCCTCGGCTTCATCAGCACCCTCAACTCCTACGAAGTCCCGGCCCGCGTGCTTGAACGCAACTTCGAAGCGCGGGGCGAGGTCATGCCCGAAGGCTTTGTCCAGGGTTACGGCCTGCCGCTCTCGGTCCTCCTCCTCATCGCGGTGGCCGTGGTGATGACGCTGGTCGCCCGGCGCACGCGCCTTGGCCGTTACATCTTCGCAACCGGCGGCAACCCGGATGCGGCAGAGCTCTCCGGCATCAACACACGGCTTCTGACGGTGAAAGTCTTCGCCATCATGGGCGTGCTCTGTGCGCTGGCCGCCCTCGTGGCCTCGGCCCGCCTGTCGTTCCACTCCAACGACATCGGCACCCTGGACGAGCTGCGCGTCATCGCCGCCGCCGTCATCGGGGGCACCGCGCTGGCGGGCGGCCTCGGCACGATCTACGGCGCCATCCTCGGCGCGCTGATCATGCAGTCGCTGCAATCGGGCATGGCCATGGTCGGCGTTGACGCGCCGTTCCAGAACATCGTCGTCGGCGGCGTGCTCGTGCTCGCCGTGCTCATCGACATCATCTATCGCAAACGGACGGGAGACACCTGATGGTCGACAGAACCGGAACCCCGCTTGTCGAAATGCGCGACGTCTCGGTGTCCTTCGGCGGCATCAAGGCCGTCGATCACGTCACCGTCGATCTCTACCCCGGCGAAGTCGTCGGCCTTCTGGGCCACAACGGCGCTGGCAAATCCACGCTCATCAAGTGCCTCTCCGGGGCCTACAAGATGGACGCGGGCGAGATTTTCATCGACGGCGAAAAGGTGGACATCCAGAACCCGCGTGACGCGCGCGCCTACAATATCGAGACGATTTACCAGACGCTTGCGCTGGCCGATAACCTCGATGCGGCGTCGAACCTGTTTCTGGGTCGCGAGCTTGTCACGCCTCTGGGCTTCGTAAACGACGCCCAGATGGAGGCCGAAACACGCAAGATCATGGGACGGCTCAACTCGAACTTCAAGAAGTTCAAGGACCCGGTGAAGGCGCTCTCGGGCGGTCAACGCCAATCGGTCGCCATCGCCCGCGCGGTCTACTTCAACGCCCGCATTCTCATCATGGACGAACCCACCGCCGCCTTGGGTCCACAGGAAACCCAGATGGTCGCCGAGCTGATCAACCAGCTCAAGGCCCAGGGCATCGGCATCTTCCTGATCGAACATGACGTGCATTCCGTCATGCACCTTTGCGACCGGGCCTCCGTGATGAAGAACGGCGCGCTCGTGGGCACCGTGGACGTGGACAAGGTCACCGACGAGGACATCCTCTCGATGATCATCCTGGGCAAGAACCCCGAAGCCGCCACGGCCTGAGCCGCCCATCATCCGAACCAACACATGCGCCCCGCCAGCCGGGGCGCAGCAAAACACATGACGCCAAGGAACGATACCATGAGCACTGGTTTTTTCGACGGGATCGACCGCATCGCTTACGAAGGTCCGGACAGCACCAACCCGCTGGCCTTCCACCACTACAACCCCGACGAAGTGGTCATGGGCAAGCGGATGGAAGAGCACCTGCGCTTTGCCGTGGCCTATTGGCACTCCTTCGCCTGGGAAGGCGGCGACCCCTTCGGCGGCCAGACCTTCATCCGCCCGTGGCATCCCCAGGACGACATGGGCCGCGCCAAGATGAAAGCCGACGTCGCCTTCGAGATGTTCGACATCCTCAACGCCCCGTTCTTTTGCTGGCACGACGCCGACATCCGGCCCGAACAAGGCAACTATGCCGACAACCTCGCCACCCTGAACGAGATCACCGACTACCTCGGCGAGAAAATGGAAGGCTCGAAGACCAAGCTCCTGTGGGGCACCGCGAACATGTTTTCGCACCGCCGCTGGATGTCCGGCGCCTCCACCAACCCGGACCCCGATGTCTTCGCCTTCGCCGCCGCGACGGTGAAAAGCTGCATGGACGCGACCCACAAGATGGGCGGCGAAAACTACGTCCTCTGGGGCGGGCGCGAAGGCTACGAGACGCTCCTCAACACCGACCTGAACCAGGAACTCGACCACATGGGCCGGTTCCTGAACATGGTCGTGGATTACAAGCACAAGATCGGCTTCAAGGGCCAGATCCTCGTCGAACCCAAACCGCAGGAGCCGTCGAAACACCAGTATGACTTCGACGTCGCCACCTGCATCGGGTTTTTGCGCAAATACGGGCTGGAGAACGAGGTGAAGCTCAACATCGAACAGGGCCACGCCATCCTTGCCGGTCACTCCTTCGAACATGAACTGGCCTTGGCCGCCTCCGAAGGGATGCTCGGCTCCATCGACATGAACCGCAATGATTACCAGTCCGGCTGGGACACCGATCAATTCCCGAACAACACGCCCGAAGTCGCACTGGCCTATTACCACGTGCTCAAATCCGGCGGTTTCACCAAGGGCGGCACGAATTTCGACGCCAAGCTGCGCCGCCAGTCCATCGACGCGGAAGACCTGGTCGCGGCCCACGTCGGCGGCATGGACATCTGCGCCCGCGGCCTGAAAGCCGCCGCCGCCATGATCGAAGACGGCGGGTTGGAGGAGGCCCTGGCCAATCGCTATGCAGGTTGGGAAACGCCCGAGGCCCAATCCATGCTCACCAGCGACCTCGCCACGATCACGAGCCGCGTGCTTGACGAAGGGATCAACCCGGAGCCACGCTCGGGTCGTCAGGAAATCCTCGAAAACTACGTCAACCGCTTCGTCTAAGCGACCAGCCAAGGGGCACGTCATGTATCTCGGTCTCGACCTCGGAACCTCCGGCCTTCGCGCAATCCTCACCGATGAAGCGGGCCGTGTTCTGGCCGAGGCCGAAGCCGCCTTCGACGTGTCCCACCCCCACCCCGGCTGGTCAGAACAGGACCCCGCCGACTGGGTCCGGGCCTGCGAAACGGTCGTGGCCGAGGTCCGGGCATACGCGCCCGACGCCTTTGGCGCCCTGAAGGGCATCGGTCTCTCCGGCCAGATGCACGGCGCGACGCTCATCGACACGAACGACGCGGTCCTGCGCCCCTGCATCCTGTGGAACGATACCCGCTCCATCGACGAGGCCGCCGCGCTCGACGCCACGCCCGGGATGCACGAAATCACCGGCAACATCGTCTTTCCCGGCTTCACCGCCCCGAAACTCGCCTGGGTCGCCAAACACGAACCCGAGATCTTCGCCAAGGTCGCCAAGGTGCTCCTGCCGAAAGACTACCTGCGCCTGTGGCTGACCGGCGAGTATATCTCCGACATGTCCGACAGCGCGGGCACCGCCTGGCTCGACGTGGGCAAACGCGACTGGTCGTCAGAGGCGCTGACACATGGCGGCATGCGCCGTGACCAGATGCCCGAGCTTGTCGAAGGCTCCGCCCCCGGCGGCACCCTGCGCGACAGCCTGCGCAGCGCGTGGGGCCTCACCGCCCCGGTCATCGTCGCGGGCGGCGCAGGCGACAACGCGGCCGCCGCCTGCGGGATCGGCGCCCTGGGCGAAGGCTCAGGATTTGTCTCGCTCGGCACCTCCGGCGTCCTGATGACCGGGCGCGACCGCTACGCCCCGGACCCGGCGTCCGCCGTCCACAGCTTTTGCCACGCGGTGCCCGACCGCTGGTATCAGATGGGCGTCATCCTTGCGGCGACCGACAGCCTCAACTGGCTCGCCCGCACCCTGGGCGAAAACCCCGCCGACCTCTCCGGCGCGCTGCCCGAGACCGCCACCGGCCCCTCGTCCCTGCGCTTTCTTCCCTACCTCTCGGGCGAACGCACACCGCACAACGACAGCACCATTCGCGGCGCCTTCATCGGGCTGGACGTGGCCATGGACCGCACCGACCTCACCCGCGCGGTGATGGAGGGCGTGGCCTTCGCCCTGCGCGACAGCCTGACCGCCTTACAAGGCACCGGCGCGCGCTTCGACACGCTTCTCGCCGTGGGCGGTGGCGCGCGGTCCCGCTTCTGGCTGACCACGCTCGCCACCACCCTGAACCTGCCGCTCTCGCTGCCCGCAGGCTCCGAGCTTGGCGCGGCCATGGGCGCGGCCCGCCTCGCCATCTGCGCGGTCACCGGGGCCAGCCCCGACGCGGTGATGACGCCCCCGGCCACCGCCGAAGTCATCGACCCCGACGCCAGCCTCACCGCATCCTACGATGCCGCCTACGCCCGCTACCGCGCGGCCTACCCGGCGCTGAAACACCTGGAGTAACCGATGGACCGGATCGTGCTCACCAACAAAGACATGCGCGTGGCACTCCTGTCCTATGGCGCGATCACGCAGGGCTGGTGGCTGGGCGAAACGCCCCTGATCCTCGGCCATGACGATCCGGAGGACTATCGCCGCGACAAGAACTTCCTCGGGGCCATCGCAGGCCGCACCGCGAACCGGATCGCGGGAGCCGCCTTCGATCTGGATGGCGAGACGCATCGGCTCCTCCCGAATGAAGGCGAAAACAGCCTCCACGGCGGTCCAACCGGCACCTGGGGACAGGACTGGACCATCGCGGAAGCCAACGACACCACCGCCCACCTGAAACTGCACTCGCCCGAGGGCGACGGCGGCTATCCCGGCGCGGTGGACTTCGAACTGATCGTCACGCTCGACGCGCCGCGCCTGATCTATGACCTGCGCGCGACCGTCAGCCGCCCGACGCCCATCAGCCTCGCCCAACACAATTATTACTGCCTCGGCAACTGGCCCGACACCCAAGGCCACACCCTGACCGTGAAGGCCGCCGAAACGCTCGACATCGACGCAGCCCTGATCCCCTCCGGCATACTCGCCCCGGTCGCGGGCACGCCTCTCGACTTTCGCACCCCCGCGCCCCTGTCGCAGGCCCGGGACGGCGTTGACCATTTCTATGTCCTCGACCCGAACCGCGACACGTCCAAGCCTAGCGTGACCCTCACCGCCCCCGATGGCCTGTCCCTCGCCGTGACGACCGAGGAACCCGGCACGCAAGTCTACACCGGCCACGCCATCTCGGGACCTTTCGCCAAATGCGCGGGCGTCTGCATCGAACCCTCGGGCTTCCCGAACGCGGTGAATATCCCCGCCTTTCCCTCCGTGATCGCAACACCCGAGCGCCCTTATCGCCAGGTGCTCACGCTCACGATCGAACAGACCGCACCATGATCCGCCTCGCAGCCCTCTTCCTCTGCACCGGCACAGCAGCCATGGCCCAGGACCTCGGCCCCCGGCCGACCTTCCCGGACCCGGACATGGCGCGCGTCGCACTGGGGCAGCTTCTGTTTTACGATCCGATCCTCTCTGGCAATCAGGGCGTCAGCTGCGCCACTTGCCACCACCCGGACTTCGGCACCTCCGACGGCGTCTCCCTCGCGCTCGGCGACGGTGGCATCGGCCTTGGCCCCGACCGCAAGATCGACCCGGAGAACCTCCCGGAACAACGCATCCCCCGCAACGCCCCCGGCCTGTGGAACCTCGGCGCAAGCGAATTCACACGGTTCTTCCACGACGGACGGCTCGAACTGGACGACACCCAGCCCCACGGCATCCGCACGCCGCTCGGCGCGGACATGACCCAAGGCTTCGACAGCCCCCTTGCAGCCCAGGCCATGTTCCCCGTGCTCTCGGGCGACGAGATGGCAGGCCATTACCAGGAAAACGACATCAGCCTTGCGGTGCGCCAGGGCCTCCTCGCCCAGCCCGGCGGCGCATGGGACAGGATCGCAGCCCGCGTCGAAGCCATCCCCGCCTACCGCGACGGTTTCTCCCAAGCCCTTCCCGGCGAGGACATCACCTTCGCCACCATCGCCAACGTCATCGCCGACTTCATCGCCTTCGAGTGGCGCGCCGACAACGCGCTTTTTGACCGCGCCATGCAGGGTGACGCCACGCTCCCGCCCGCGGCACAAGCCGGCCAAGACCTCTTCTACGGCAAGGCTGGTTGCAGCACCTGTCACGCAGGCTGGCTCCAGACCGACCATGATTTCCACGCCATCGCCATGCCGCAGATCGGCCCCGGCAAATCCGCGCGGTTCGAGACGCATGCCCGCGACGACGGCCGCCTGCGCGTCACCGGCAATCCCGACGATGCCTTCGCCTTCCGCACCCCGTCCCTGCGCAACGTGACGCTCACCGCGCCCTACGGACACGACGGCGCCTATGCCACGCTCGATGGCGTCATCCGCCACCATCTCGACCCAGTGGCCGCCCTGAAGTCCTACAGCCCGCAACAGGCCGTCCTGCCGAACCTCCCCGGCGCATCCGACCTGCGTATCCTGTCCTCACCGGCAGACGTCGAAGCCATCACGGACGCAAGCGACCTCACGCCGGTCTCGCTCACCGATCCCGAAATCGACGCTCTCATCGCCTTCCTGAAGACACTCGAAGACGACACCCCGCGCCTCGGCATCCCCGCGCAGGTTCCCAGCGGCCTCCCCGTCGTCGGCCGGTGATACGCGCCACCCGGTGGGCATCGAACCACGGGATTCGCATCCCCCACGCAGGCTTGGACTGGATGGCCAAGAGCCGACCCAAACCATGAGTCGGCGCGCGAGATTTCAAATACCCCTTTGATATTTCACCCCTTCCCAACGCCTGAAATCCATCTGGACGTTTTTTCTGGACAACTGTCCAAAACCTGTGGTCGCATATTCACAGGAGCGAGGAGGCTCCGATCAGGGAGGACTTTCAATGCCCAACAAAACGGCTTTCGACTACGTTATCGTCGGTGGCGGCTCGGCGGGATCGACGCTGGCCGCCCGGTTGACCGAGGACCCATCCGTTTCCGTTTGCCTGCTCGAAGCGGGCGGCAACGGCGACCATATCCTGATCCGCGCACCCGCCGCGACCGTGGCGATCCTTCCGGGGCACGGGAAGATCTCCAACTGGGCCTACGAGACCGTCCCGCAGCCGGGCCTGAACGGGCGGCGGGGCTACCAGCCACGCGGCAAGGCACTGGGCGGGTCGAGCGCGATCAACGCGATGCTCTATATCCGGGGTCACAAATCCGACTACGACGGCTGGGCCGAGCTGGGTTGCGACGGTTGGTCCTGGGACGAATGCCTCCCCTACTTCAAACGCGCCGAGAACAACGAAACCGGGGCCGACGATTTCCACGGGACGCAAGGCCCGCTTCACGTCTCCAACCAGAAAGCGCCGCGTCCGATCAGCCGCGCCTTTGTCGAGGCGGCAACCGAATGCCAGCATCGCGAAACGGCCGACTTCAACACCGGCGACAACGAAGGCGTCGGCCTGTACCAGGTCACCCAGTTCCACGACGAGGCGCGCAACGGCGAGCGCTGTTCGGCGGCCGCGGCCTACCTGCATCCGATCCGCGAAACGCGCAAGAACCTGACCATCATCACCGGGGCGCATGCGACCAGGATCCTGACCGAAGGCAAGCGCGCCACCGGCGTCGCCTACCGCAAAGGCCGCACGGATCATCAGGTAAAGGCAAACCGCGAAGTGCTGCTCTGCGGCGGCGCGTTCAATTCGCCGCAGCTTTTGCAGCTCTCCGGGATCGGCGTCGCCGAGGATATCCAACGCCACGGGATCGACGTGGTCCACGAATTGCCGGGTGTGGGCAAGAACCTTCAGGACCACCTCGACTTCATCCTGGCCCACAAAACGAAAGACACCGACAATTTCGGGATCGGGCTGGCAGGGACCATCGGCCTGACCAAGCACATCCTGAAATGGCGCAAGACCGGCAATTCGATGATCGCGACGCCCTTTGCCGAAGGCGCGGGCTTCCTGAAAACCGACCCCTCCCTCGACCGCCCCGACATCCAGCTCCACTTCGTGATCTCCATCGTCGACGACCACGCCCGCAAGCTGCACATGGGCCACGGGTTCTCCTGCCATGTTTGCGCACTCCGGCCCTACAGCCGTGGGGAAGTGTTCCTTGCGAGCGCCGACCCGATGGCCGCGCCGGGGATCGACCCGCAATTCCTGTCCGACCCGCGTGACCTCGAAACCACGATCAAGGGCGCGAAGATGACGCGCGACATCCTGCAGGCTCCAGCAATGAAACCCTATCGGCACAAGGAATTGTTCGGCGTGACCGACGGGATGAGCGACGCGGAGTGGGAACGCCACATCCGGGCGCGGGCCGACACGATCTATCACCCGGTCGGCACCTGCAAGATGGGCGTGGACGACATGTCGGTGGTCGACCCCGAGCTCAAGGTCCACGGCATGGAGGGGCTGCGCGTCGTCGACGCCTCGATCATGCCGACCCTCATCGGCGGCAACACGAACGCCCCCACCATCATGATCGCGGAACGCGCCGCCGACATGATCCGGGGCATCAAACCTGCGCCCGTCGCAGCGGAATAAAGGAGGACAGAATGTCCGGAACGATGATGACACAGGCGCTGACCACCGGGTCGCTGATCGCCCACGCAGAAACCTATCACGCGGGCACCGAGGTGGTGTCGGTCGAAACCGATGGCACCAAGTCCCACTCCTCCTGGGGTGAGATCGGGGCCAATGCCCGCCGGATGAAATCCGCGCTCGACACGCTCGGCGTTTCGGATGGCGCGCGCTGCGCGACGATTGCATGGAACAACCGCCGCCATCTCGAACTTTACTTCGGGATCGGCGCCGGGGGCCGTGTGACGCACACGATCAACCCGCGCCTGACGCCGGAACAGATGATCTATATCCTCAACCATGCCGAGGACGAGGTGCTGTTTCTGGATCGCACCTTCCTGCCGGTGGCCGCGAAGCTGGGCGAACACCTCAAGACGGTGAAGCATTACGTCCTGATGGGGCCGCGCGATGACGAAGCCGCGCAGACCGTCGAGGGGCTCTTGTTCTATGACGAGCTGCTGGAAACCGGCGATGCGGCAACCGACTGGCCCGATCTGGACGAAACCGCTCCGGCCGCTTTGTGCTACACCTCCGGAACCACCGGGAACCCCAAGGGCGTGCAGTATTCGCACCGCGCGCTGGTCCTTCACTCCATCGGCGGCAACCAGCCCGACGGTCTGAACATCGCCGCGCGGGACGTGGTGATGCCGGTCGTGCCCATGTTTCACGTCAACGCCTGGGGCGTGCCCTATATCGCCGCCGCCGTCGGGTCCAAGCTCGTGATGCCCGGACCGCATCTCGACGGCGAAAGCCTCGCCCGGTTGATCGACGCCGAACAGGTCACCCTCTCGCTCGGGGTGCCGACGATCTGGATGGGCCTCTTGGCCGGGCTGAAAGCGACCGGTATCAAGCCAACCTCCATGAAACGCACGGTGGTCGGCGGCTCCGCCCTGCCCCCCTCGATGATCCGCGACTTCCGCGACGCCTACGGGGTGGACCTGATCCACGCCTGGGGCATGACCGAAACCTCGCCGCTGGGCACCCTGAACCAGCTCCTGCAAAAGCATGACAGGCTCAGCGCCGACGAACAGGCCCGCTTGCGCGAAGGCCAGGGACGGCCCCCTTGGGGCGTCGAACTGCGCATCGTCGACGAAACCGGCCACGAGCTGCCCCGCGACGGCGAAACCCAGGGCGAGCTGCAAATCCGCGGCCACTGGGTGATCGAGAGCTACTTCGGGCAGGACGACAGCGCGCTGACCATGGACGGCTGGTTCGACACGGGCGACGTGGCGACGCTGGACGAAGACGGCTACATGGTGATCCGCGATCGCTCGAAGGACATCATCAAGTCCGGCGGCGAATGGATTTCAACGGTCGAACTGGAAAACATCGCCATCGCGCACCCCAAGATCGCCAACGCCGCCGCCATCGCGGCGCATCACCCGAAATGGGACGAACGCCCCGTCATCATCGCAGTCGCCGCCGAGGGCGAGACGCCAAACGAAACCGAGGTGCTGGCAAGCTACGAGGGCAAGGTCGCGCACTGGCAGGTGCCCGACCGCGTCGTATTCGTCGATGAATTGCCGCTGGGTGCGACCGGCAAGGTGCTGAAAACCAAGCTGCGCGAGGCCTACGGCAACATCCTGCTAGAAGAGGTGTAGGCCATGAACAAGGTCGCAACCGATATGGCTCCAGATCACGCCGCCCTCGACCGTGACCTCGCCGCGCTCGCCGCACCAACCGCCGCCAGCATGTTATCGGCAAGCTCCTGACCCGTTTCCAGCATCGCCCGAGCTGGTTGAAAATGCCCCGCATTTTCGCCAATGCACTGCGGGGATGAGACCGAGGACCGAACCGACGTGACAAAGCTCGACAAAATAGCCCGCCTCGCGGAAATGGCCGAAGCCAAGTCCGCGAAGCGCGCCCGCAAGAAGGATGAACTGGCCGATCATGCGATCACGGCGCTCAAGCAACTGGGCTATGCGCGCACGAGCCTGCGCGACATCGCCGAAATGTCCGGGGTCGCGGTCGGCACGCTGCACTACTACTTCGAGGACAAGGTCGATCTGATCACCTATTGCGTGCGCCGCTACAAGGTCGGTTTCGTGGCGAACATCGCCGAGATCCTCGACGCCGACGTGGCGCCGGAACAGCTCACCAAGAGCTTCATCAAAGGCCTGTCGCAGTCCATCGAACATGACGCCGAAACGCATCGGCTTTGGTACGACATCCGGTCCCAGGCCATGTTCGACCCGGCCTTCGAAGAGGTCGTCACGGACATCGAAGACGGTCTGATCGGCCTCGTCGCGACCTACCTCGAACGCCTCGGACGCCCCACGGACAAGGCCGAGACGGTCTACCTTGTCCTTGACGCCTGCTTCCGGTTCCACATCCAGGCCTTCCTGAAAGGTCAGGACACCGCCCCCGCGCGGTTCGAGCGCAAGGCCGTGGAGCTTCTTGCCCCCCTCTTGTGACGACGAGCCCCGCGACATTGTCACCGCGCATTGCCTGACCTTCGACTGCCGGACCACATGCTCCGTCTCGGGGCACCCGAAACGGTTCCGCCGCCGTCAGCTTCCGTCGCTGGCGTTCTCGGCCCGGGGCGGCGCAGGCGATTGGTCCGGGTTGAAGAACCGGAATTGTGCGCGGCCGGCGTGTTTGCAGCCATAGAGCGCCCTGTCGGCGTCGTTCAGCATCTGCTCGCCATCCGGGACCTGGTACTGGGTTGAAGACACCAATCCGATGGACGCCGAAATCCGGCACTGTTTGCCGTCGAAAGCTATCGGGGCCTCCAGCCGGCTGATGAGACGTGTGGCGATGTGGGACAACCGTTTCACATCTGTCAGGCCGGCGAATGTCACGACGAACTCATCCCCGCCGACCCGCGCGACCGTGTCGACGTCACGGGTTTCCTCGCGCAGGATCCGTCCGACTTCTTCCAGCACACGGTCCCCGGCCGCATGGCCGTAGGTGTCATTCACCTTCTTGAAGAAATCCAGGTCGATATGCGCGAGCGTGAAGGGGGTTCTGCGGTCGATCAGACGCGCCAGGGCCCGGTCCAGGGCACGGCGGTTCTGAAGCCCGGTGAGCGTGTCCGTCGTGGCATCGACCACCGCCTGGGTCACCGCGCCATGCAGCTTCTCGGTCAGTTTGCGGCTTTCGCTCATCACCGCTGCGTTTGCCTCGGCCAGATACAAAAGCTCCAGCGTCAATTCGGTGGGCGCGAAATCGGAACCGGCGAGGTTGAACCGTGACACAGCGTCAAAGACCGAAATCCCGAAGGACAGGTTGACCAGGAACCCCGCGCGGTCCGGGAGCGTCACCGCCGAACCGATCAACTGGGTCCGGTCCTCCGTGCGCAACCTGAGAAGCATCTTGCCGGTTGATCCGCGGTAGAGCTGTTCGAACAACTCATCCTCTTTGGGCCGCCGAAGATCGAAGACGTCGAGCGCCCGGAGACCCAGCACGGGCGTGCCGTCCAGCACCTTGGCAAGCGTCGGTCCGATGTGGGTGATCTTGCCGTCGAAATCGGCCACCAGATGCATCGGCATCAACACGTCCAGACTGCGTTCAGTCAACGTTTGCCGCCGTTTCTCAGCCACGCTCAGTCCCCCACCGAGATCGACACGTCGGCGAGGTGAAAATCACGACCATCCGCGAAATCCTCGGTCACCAGAAGGATCGACAGCACCTCTGCCGCATCGCGTCGTCCGATGTGGTCGAGAAAGACCAGGGCGCCGTAATCGTCGGCAAGGGCGCGCAGGAGCCCCATCAGAACATGCCCGATCCCGTCGAACGCCAGCGCGCATTCGAGTTCGAAACGACCCTCTTCCCGTTCGACGAGACACATGTCGGGCAAATCGAGATCAGGGACCGCGAGTGCGGCCCGACCCGAGAGATCCTCCAGTGAATGCAGGAAATCCTCGAAATCGACGCCGCCGAACCGCAGCAGCCGACGCACCCGCGCCGATGCCTCGCTCACGACCAGAAACGTTCCGAAGTCCTCCAACAGCACCTCGCGCTCCTTGTCGAGCAGCTCGGCACAGAGATCGACGACACGCTCCAGCAGCGCCTTGTCATACCGAAACATTGCCTCGAACCCGTCGATACCGGCATCGAGGCGTCGCATGGCCTGGCGCCACGTGTCTTCGCTATAGGCGGCCTTTATGAACCCTTCGAAAGACCGGCTGATCAACCCGTGCATGAACGGTCACCCTTGTTTCCTTGCCACCGTCATAGCCGCCAAATGTTAAGATACTCACACCTGCCGCCGGCCCGAACCAAACGCTGGACAGCTCGACCGGGCATCTCAAGGATAGCCCGCCGTCCCGGTTAACCGGACAGCATCGCCAGCGCGCCGATATGATCGAGCACCAGCGCCGCATGCGGTTCAAGCGTCGCACGGGTCGCGGGGCCGGTCAGGACGCCGATGGGGATCATTCCCGCAGCCCGGGCGGCGTGAAGGTCGTGCAGGCTGTCACCGACCATGGCGATCCGGCGTGGGTCGCATTGCACCGCTCGGGCGAAGCCCAGGCACATGGCGGGATGCGGTTTCGGGGTGAACCCGCTGTCGGCGCCCACGATAAAGTCGAACGCCTCCAGCACGCCCGCGCTTGCAAGATGCGCCCGCGCAGGCGCTTCGCCGTCATTGGTCGCCACGCCCAGCCCCAAACCGGCCCGGCGCAACCCGTCCAGCAGGGGCCGCAGCGGCACCGGGCTGACCACCTCCACCTTGGCCGCCGCTGCGTTGATATCGCGCAGGAGGTCATGCGGATCGCAGTTCAGAACAGGTGCGAGCGCCCGCGCGACGTCGAGAGGCGTTCCCGCGATGGCGGGCGACCCCGGCACGAACCGTCGGCTGTCCCGGTCAAAGCCGATGGCGGCACCAAGCCGTCCCGCAAGTGCTGCGTCCCCGTCGGAAAGTTTAACGAACAGTTTCTCGGCCCAGGCGACCCAGGTGGCATCGAAATCGAAGAGCGTGCCATCCTTGTCGAAGAGAACCGCCTCGATGCCGAGCGACCTCAGGTCCAATGCATCTCTCCGCCACCGGGCAGTGCGGCGCGCGCCCGCATCGGCGTATCATAGGCCAGGCCCTCGGTGTCGCAAAACTCTATAACCCATTGATCATCCATGCAGATAAAATCCAGAAGTCCCCCCAGGAACGCGGGGTCTCCCGCGCCGTCGCGCAGTTTCTCAATGTCCGAGCCGGTCGACCCGAGGAAGACCGGCAACAGCTCGTCATTGGTCGCGAGCCAGCCCAGCGCCTTCAGCGCAATCGTCTCCGCCTTATCCTGCCGCATTGTTTCGAAGTCCTGCTTTTGGGAACCCTTTGTTAATACTTCTTTGGCAATGGTTACTCGAACGCAACCGAAATGAGTCAAATTTGATCGGCACGAAATGAGTGGTTCCATTGTCATAGCGGACGACCTGGTCACCGAACGCATTGCGCTGAAAGCGCGGCTGACGGGCACCCATCATCGTCTGGCACAGGCCTCGGGTCGCGCCGACCTTATGCGGGAGTTTTCCGCGGGTCCGCCGGATGCTGTCGTCATGGATATCGAGTTCGACCAGGGACGCGCCATCGAGATTTGCCGCGACCTGAAATCGACCCCGCGGTTTCGTGACGTGCCGATCCTTCTCTACGGCGCGAAGTCCGACCGGGACGCGCGGATCGCAGCCTTCGAGGCCGGGGCGGATGAATGCCTTGCCGACCTCCCGGGCGAACGGTTGCTGCTGGCCCTGTTGCGCAACCTGATCCGCAAACGCGCAACCTTGGCCGAACTGGAGCGGCGACACGCCCTGGTGCGGTCAGGCGAAATGTCGGAAAGCCCGGGACAGTTCCAGACCCGGATGAACGTGGCCGTGGTCACGCGGGACCCGAAACGCGGCATCGCACTGCGCCGGGACATCGAACCCGCCTGCCCCGGCGCAATCGCGCTCCATTCCTTTCTCAACGTGCTCGAAATCACCGACGACGCCGCGACGGTGCCGGACTCCTTTCTTATCGAAGAGATCCCAGGCGACCCAGGCCACGCGCTGCGACTGATCAGCGAGTTACGGGCGCGCAGGGCGTCAAAAGACGCGGTCATTCTCCTCTTGGCGCAGGGCGACTTCGGGGAGGCCGCCGACATGGCGCTGGACCTTGGCGCCGACGCGGTCGCACCGGGCAGCGCCACGGCAAGCGAACTGGCGCTGCGCCTGACGGCATTGGTCTCGCGCAAACGCGACATCGACCGGCTGCGCCAGCAAGTGGACACCCAGTTGGACGCAGCCCTTCGCGATCCATTGACGGGGCTTTTCAACCGGCGCTATGCCGACAGCTACCTGTGCAATCTCGGCATGGATGCGAAGCGCACCCAAACCCCCTATTCGGTGATGATCCTCGACCTCGATCACTTCAAATCCATCAACGACCGGCATGGCCACTTTGTCGGTGACGCCGTGCTCCGCACCATCGCGGACCGGCTGAAGGCCAACATCCGGGACGTGGACCTGGCGGCACGGATCGGCGGGGAGGAATTCCTTGTGGTTTTGCACGACGCCGGTGCGGACCGGGCCGAACGCGTGGCCGAACGGCTGCGACAGGTGATCGGCGGGCGGCCCGTCAGCGTGCCGAAACCCCCGCTCGTCGTGCCGGTCACCGCGTCAATCGGCGTCGCGACGGCGGAGGCTGGCGATGCCGATCTTGCCGCGCTGCTGGAAGCCGCGGATCAGGCGCTCTACCTGTCGAAAGCGGCGGGGCGCGATCAAGTGACCTTCGCCCCCTCACAGGACGCCGCCTGAGATCAGTCGCGATCGCCACCATAAAGCGTCCCGCCAAATACCAGTGTGGCAGGTTTTTTGGCGGAACGCTTTAGCGGTCGCCCTGAACACGGCTCATCGCCCGCTGGAACCCGCGCTCCAGCCGGTCGGCGTATCGCGCACGTTCCTCGTCACTCATCGTCTCGATCTGCTCAAGGAGCACATCCCGCCCGATCACCGCACGACCGCGCGCACTGTCGGATTGCGCGTCGAAGATCTCTCCAAGCGCCTCGGCATCGAACGGCTCGGACCGCAAGATCGCGAGCATGTCGGTGAACTGCTGCGCGAGCGCGTCGCGGCTCAGCTTGTGCGCACCGGCCCGGTCATCGAGCATCCGCATGGCATCGCGGCGCGCCTCCTCTGGCAACGACCGGGCAAAGGGGCCAAGTGCCGGGTCGACCCGCACGCGGTCATGCATCGACCGCGGGTGCCGGTCCGGTCCAAACTCTCCCACGCGGACCCCAACGATCGCGCCGATAACCAACAGGTTCAACGTCAGCGACAGCGCGAACAGCGCTTTGAGCCAGGGGCGCATTCCGGTGCGCGGCCGATCCGGCGTCTCACTCATGGGGCCGTCTCCTCGTAGGCTGCAAAGGCCGCGTAGCCCGACAGCATGTCTTCCAGTTCATAACTTGTCTCGGCGGTCGTGGCACCAAGCAGGCCACCGGTCACCGTGGCCAATTGATCGGGCGCGGCCGCACCGATCCACACCCCTGCCACCGTGGCGGTCGCCATGCTTGCCATCGCGGGCCAGCCGCCAATAGCCGCCCGCAACATCGCCCAGACCCGGGGTTTCGGACGTGCAGGCACCTTGGGGGCCCGTGTCGCCGCCAGTTCCGCTTCCGCATCCGCGAAGACACGCGCCATCAGGGCATCGGAGGCCTCCGGCCGGTCATCGCGCGCCGCCTCGAAGAAGCTCTCCAGAAACAGATCGTCTTTGTCAGTCTTCGACATATCCCAACTCCTCACGCTGATCGGCCAAGAGCTTGGCCAACGTGCGTTTGCCGCGCGCGGTCAGACTTTCGACCGCCTCGACACTGATCTCCATCGCCTCGGCGATCTCCGGATTTCCCAACCCTTCGAGATGCCGCAGCACCACCGCTTCCCGTTGCCGGTCGGGCATCTGCGCCAACGCGGCCTCCAGGGCGCGCGCCCGGTCCGCTGCAATCAGTCCCGCGACCGCCCCCGGCGCATCGTCTTCCGGCTCGGGCACCGCGTCCAGATCGACGCCGCGTTTCTTGCGCAGCCGGTCGGTGCAGAGGTTCGACGTGACCCGGTAGAGCCATGTCGTCACCTTCGCCTCGCCCTGCCGCCACTTCGGCGCGATCTTCCACAGGCGCAGCATCGCTTCCTGCGTCACGTCCTCGGCCTCGGCCCTGTCACCGCCCAGCATCCGCGTGGCAAAGCCCATCACACGCGGGGTCAGGCGAGCGGTCAAAAGCATCGCCGACTCCCGGTCCCCATTGCCGAAAGCCACGAGCAGAGCCTCGTCCGAGACTTCGCTTGATGCGTCGAGAGCCATATCCATTGCGTCCGTGTGTTATGCTCTTGGCGCTGTGCGCGCAATTCATCGTCGGGCGGGCCAGCGCGGCCCGCCCCCGGTCCAGTCCTACCAGCGACCGAAGAACGCGCCACCGCGTTCGCCATGTTCACCGCGCATTCCATGACCACCCTTCATGCCGTGGCGTTCACCGCGCTCACCGCCACGCCGGTCGCCGTGACGGTCCATGCGGGCCTCCCGGTTCGCTTTCATCTCGTCGAATTCGGCCTCGGACCACGCGTTGTCGTCATCGGTGTCAAAACGGTCGATCAGGCGCCCAAAGTCGCGCTTCGGGGTCATCTCATCCGCTTCCAGCGTGCCGTTGTTGTCGGTATCGGCACGCGCGAAGAGGCGCTCGGCCATCCACTCGGCACGGGCCGCGACCTGGGTGTCGGACGGGCGGTCCTCCGCCTCGACCCCGGCCAGCCGCTCATTCATCTGCGCCACGATCCCGGCGGCCATTTCCTCGGGTGTCACCGCGCCGTCACCATCCGCGTCGGCATCCGAGAAGCGGGCCTCGGCCTGCGCGGCGAAGTCTTCTTCCGTGATCTGACCGTTCCCGTCCGTGTCGAGATCGGCAAAAGTCATTTCCACATGCGCGCCCATGGCGCCGCCCATGCGCGGACCGCCATCCCGGGCCGTGGCCATGGTCGGGATTGCCAAGGTTGCCGCGGTGCCCATCAAAAGGCCGAAGCCTGCGATTTTCATTGCTCGTTTCATTTCGTGTTCTCTCCGTTATGGTCAAGGTGTCCTGCCTTGCCGCCAGGAGCATCTGTGCCGCCCGACTTGTCCCTCAAACGGGTGCACTGCACGTTTCCGTCGCTCGGCAGTCGAAAAAGTGCGAAAAACGTGCGAAACATCGCCCGCGACATTCCGCGCCATGGGGTTTTGCGCCAAGCGTGCCTACATACCCTCAAGCGAACAGACCGAATAAGTGAGACTGCCATGACCGCCACCACGACTGATACCACCCTGGACACCGGCCAAGAAACGGGTGCAGAGCGCCCGGTGAAGCCCGCAATGTGGCGCGGCTGGCGTCGGCGCTGCCCGAATTGCGGCACCGGCCCGATGATGAAAAGCTACCTGAAGGTGGCCGACAGCTGCCCGGTGTGCTCCGAAGAGCTGCATCACCAACGCGCCGACGACGGGCCAGCCTACCTCACGATCCTCGTGGTGGGTCACCTCATGGTGCCTTTTTTCCACTTCGGCTACACCATCTTCCGCCCCGATCCGATGATCCTCTTCTCCGCGATCTCGATCATCGCGGTTGCCATTGGGCTTTACCTTCTGCCAAGGTTCAAAGGCCTGATGGTGGGCGTGCAATGGGCCAAACGGCTGCACGGTTTCGCCCCTGCCGACGACCGGGCGGAAAACACGTAGACGGGGGCCGACCCCCGCGAGGGGAGAGCATGAGCGGCACCGAGGACAAGTCCAAGATCATACGTGATGCGGCAACGGTGGTCCTGATCCGCGACGCCGACACCGAAACGCCGCGCGTCCTGATGGGCCAACGCGGCGCCAAGGCTGCCTTCATGCCCAATAAGTTCGTCTTCCCGGGCGGCGCATTGGACACCGAAGACGCGCGCGCCCCACTGGCCGAAAAAGGTGCCGAACCCTGCCGCACGCGGTTGGATGAAGATGCAAAGGCCGGGATCGGCCCCGCGTTATTGGCCGCAGCGATCCGCGAGCTTTGGGAGGAAACCGGCCAGATCCTGGGCGTGCCCGGCGTCTGGGACGAAGAGGTGCCTGAAAGCTGGCAGGGCTTCGCCGACGAGGGCTACATCCCGTCACCTGACGGACTGGCCTTCGTCTTTCGCGCAATCACGCCCCCCGGTCGCCCGCGCCGCTTCGATGCGCGGTTCTTTCTCGCCGATGCGGCCCGGTTGAAAACCGACCCGGACGATTTCTCCGGCGCGGAAGACGAGCTGTCCAACCTGCAATGGATTCCGCTGGCCGAAGTGCGCGACTTCGACCTGCCCTTCATCACGCAAGTCGTTCTGGCCGAAATCGCAGGCCGCCTGCCCGACGTCTCCGCCCCCGAGGCAGTCCCCTATTTCAAGAACGACGCCGAGGAGAGCCTGTTTCTGCGCCTCGGCGGCGTCGTCGAGATGCCCACATCACAGGCAAACGAGCCTTAAGACACTGCAAATGCAGGGTCACGGCGCGCTCGCGCATTTTTCTTTTGATCAAATTCCGCCTGAGGGTAACCTTTAACCATGGCCCTCTCTCAACGAAGGGTCTTGGACAAAGGAGGTTGCGCGCAATGCAGGACGCTCTTGTGGCCGCTGCCGACGAACTTGTCGGTGACGGGATCCGGGACACGGGGATCACCCTGACCGAAAATCTCAGGCATTACATGGCGATCACGTTCGCACGGTATATGCGCGAACAGGTGGAGGTCGACGGGCTGACGATCCGCATCGTGGAAGCGATGGACCGCCGCGCCAATCCGTTCGAAATGCGCGGGCTGGCCGACAGTTGCCTGATCGCCTGTGCCGTCTTCGCCGAACGCCTGCGGGCGGCCGGCGGATCGCTTCGCCACTACGCGGGCATGGGGCAAACAGCCTATGACGCGGCCGCGCTGATCGAACAGGCGGTGTCATTCCCCCATATGCGCGACGTGCTCGCCGCCGCCACGACCCGCCCGCCCGAAGGCCTGCGCGACCTGCTCGACGCCGCAAGATCGGGCTCGACCGTGGCACGAGAGCGGTTGAAGGAAGACGGCGTCGTCGCCTTTCCGACGTCACGGTTCATTCACTGAGGCGGACCGATCAACAGCCCCATGTCTCGCCCGGCGTTTACGAATTCGTCGCATCCCCCCACGCGGCCTCTAACCCCCTATCACTAAATACAAAACCAGTTTTCTAGTTTTCTAGTTTTCTAGTTTTCTAGTTTTCTAGTGAAACGGGACCGGCTGCACCTGTTCCGGTCAACCCCCAAACGCCCCGCCAGACAAGAAAATGCCCCGTCCGGCAAGGGGGTCGGACGGGGCGTTTTCCGCGCTTATGAGTTTGGGGGGCAGGAACAAGCGCGAAAAGTCTTATGGAAGTCACGGCGCGCGCCAGGGATGCAATAAGGGCGCGCGCCGTGGCCCGTCAGGCGGTAGGTCTGGCGGGCCACCCCTCCCCCAGCCGGGCATCTTCATCCAGCATCGCCGACACGATCATCCGGGCTGTCTGTCCGGAATAACTGGAATACGGAGCGGGGAGCCGCGTGGATGACAGGAATTCAAGCGTCATCGCGCCAGGCACATCGGCATCAGCAAGGACAAGGGCGCCACCTTCCGCGTGAATCACCTCGTGCGCGTCGAAGTGCAGGGTTATCACGTCGGCCAGCGCCTCGCCGGAGATCGCTTCGATCCCGCGCAGCCCGACGAGGTCACGGGCGCGCAGGATCGCGAAGGGGTCAGCGAACAACCGTTCGGCCGCGTCGCTTTCCACCATCACGTTCTGATCCGGCAGCAGGATCATGTCGGCACAATTCCCAAGGGCCCCGGCCGGGACGAGGACGGGCCGGGAGAACGCGGGAAGCCTGGCCGGCATCGGCGCGCGACTCACCGCGATCACCGTTTGCAGGCCGTTGTCGAAGGTCAGGACCTGGTCGCCCGCAGAGATCGCCTCGACCGGACGCCACCCCATCGCGGTCGCGATGGTCGTGCCGGCCAGCAGGCCCTCGGTCGCGCAATCCGCCACCGGGCCGGACCCGACAGGTCCGCCGATGTCCGCCATCAGGCGGTCTTCGCGGCGTGCGGCGATGTCAAATCCGAACATGGCACTTCCCCAGGCTTGTCAGCGACGCGGCCGGGTGGCAGCCCGTGGTGGCCCGTCGTTCCTAAACATTCAGAAGGATGCGCGGAGAATCTCGGGCATGAGTAAGGTGATATTGCGGCATTGTTGCGGCCTCTTTGACGGTCCGCCCCAAGCCGGATCGATTGTTGCCCCATGAGCGCCGAAATCACCCATCGAACCTGTATCCGAACTGCGTGATATCCGCATCACAGGCCTCCGCGACCGCTGCGCGGGAGGCATCCGAATAATACGCCTGGTACGCCCGCTCCCGATTCGACTGGTTCTCATGCACCGGCGCGCCGAGCGTCACGCCCAATGCTGCCTCCACCGGAGCGAGGTCCTCCGCGAAATGTTCCAGCCGGATGAAGTGATCCCCCCGCACCACACCATCCTTGTCGGTCACGTAGCTCGCATAGGAGTTCAGCCTCAGCGACCGCAGGATCATCGGATCGCGCGCAAACCCTTCGAAATCCTTCGCCTTGGCCACTGCCACCGCCGGATGTTCGAACCTCTGCGCCTGAAGCCAATGGTAATAGCTTACCATCCGATCCCAGGGATTGCGCACCAGCGTGAAGACGAAGAACGCCTCCATCTCCTCCTGCGTCACCAATCCATAAAGGTCCGCCAGCTTCGAATGCTTCCACAACCGCCCGGAGGTCCGCACCCCCTTCACCTTGCCCCGGCGATTGCGCGCCTTCGGCGTATCGCCCAGCATGATATCGTCCTTCATCGCCTTGCCTTCCAGCATGAGCGCCAGCGATGTGCCCCCGGTTTTCGGAGCATGGACGAAGATATAGCGGCGACCGCGCGAAAAAATCATGTTCGGACCCTAGCCGCCTGCGCAACAATCGAAAAGCTGGATTGACGCATGGACGCGGATGCGCCCTAATCGCCGACACGCATGACAAGGGAGGAGATCATGGGCTGGCTTTCCGACGAGACCGGGCTTGACAAAAACGCGGCGAACTTCGTCGCCCTGACGCCGCTGTCGCATCTTGCGCGGGCGGCGCGGGTGATGCCCGCGCGCACCGCGGTGGTGGACCGCGACCGCCGCTTCACCTACGCCGACCTGCACGCGCGCACCTCCCGCCTCGCCTCGGCCCTGGCGCGGGCAGGCGTCGGGTCCGGCGACGTGGTGGCCACGGTCCTCCCCAACACGCTGGCACAGGTCGAAGCGCATTGGGGCGTGCCCGCCATGGGCGGCGTTCTGAATACCATCAACGTGCGCCTCGACGTGAACACCATCGCCTACATCCTGGGTCACGGCGAAGCCAAGCTCGTGCTGGTCGACACCCAGTTCCTTCCCGTCGTCGAGAAAGCCATCGCCAGGATGGACAGCCCCGCCCCCAAGGTGGTCGAGGTCTCCGACACGCCCGCCGGCTACCCCGCGAGCGGCAATCACACCGAGTACGAGGACTTCCTCGCCTCGGGCGACCCTGCCTTCGACTGGGTGATGCCCGGGGACGAATGGGAAAGCCTCGCGCTGAATTACACCTCCGGCACCACGGGCCGCCCCAAGGGCGTGGTCTATTCCCACCGGGGCGCCTACCTGCACACCATGGGTGTTGCGCTCACATGGGGCCTCACCCGCAAGACGGTCTATCTCACCATCGTGCCGCTGTTTCACTGCAACAACTGGTGCCACACATGGACCCTCCCCGCTGTCGGCGGCACCGTGGTCTGCTGTCGCGACATCACGGCCAAGGCGATCTACGACGCCATCGCGGACGAAGGCGTGACCCATTTCGGCGGCGCCCCCATCGTGCTCAACACCCTCATCAACGCCAAGGACAACGAGCGGCGCGACTTCGACCACGTGGTCGAAGTCTTCACCGCCGGCGCGCCGCCGCCCGCCGCCACCTTCGCGGGCATCGAACCCTTGGGCTTCCACGTGACCCAGGTCTACGGGCTCACCGAAACCTACGGCCACATCACCGAAACCCTGTGGCAGGACCACTGGGACGACCTCGCCCCCGAGGACCGCTATGCCATCAAGGCCCGCACCGGCGTCCTCCACGCGGACATGGCGGATGTGACCGTGAAAGACCCGGAGACGATGGAACAGGTCCCGATGAACGAGGCCTCGCTGGGCGAAATCATGGCGCGCGGCAACGTGGTGATGAAGGGCTACCTGAAGAACCCCGAGGAAACCCAAAAAGCCTTCGCGGGCGGCTACTTCCACACCGGCGACATCGCTTTCCAACACCCGGACGGCTACATCAAGATCACCGACCGGGCCAAGGACATCATCATTTCGGGTGGCGAAAACGTCTCCTCGGTCGAGGTCGAGAACGCGCTCTCCTCGCACCCCGCCGTGTCGCTCTGCGCCGTGGTTGCCAAGCCGGACGAGAAATGGGGCGAAGTGCCCTGCGCCTTCGTGGAACTCAAGGACGGCGCAACGGCGGACGAGGCCGACCTCATCGCCTTTGCCCGTGACCGGCTCGCGGGCTTCAAGACGCCCAAGCACGTGGTCTTCACCGAGCTACCCAAGACCTCCACCGGCAAGATCCAGAAATTCGAACTGCGCAAACAGGTGGCCGACCTCTAGCCCATCCCCGTCTCTGGTTTCAAAATACCTCGGGGGGCGGCGCTCGCGCCGGGGGGCAGCGCCCCCCACGGCGTGGTCCACCGCAGGTGGACTGCGCAAAACCTGCCTGCGCGTCCGCGCAGACCGCGTTGCAGCGCTTTTCATAGGCCGCGCGCCGGGCTATCTTGCTCGCAATAACAACCAACAGAGCAGCCCCGCCGATGACGGCCCTGACCCAATACGAGCGGATCGAAGCCACCGGCCTGTGGCGACCCGGGGCCGAGGCGCAGCGCGTCGAAGTCATCGTTTCCATCGGGGATGCCACGCTGACCATTTCCGACAAGGCCGACCGGGCGCTCTCGCATTGGTCGCTCGCCGCGGTCCACCGGCTGAACGCGGGCAAACGCCCCGCGCTTTTCGCGCCATCGGACGACCCGGAAGAGGCCGAGAACCTCGAGATTGACGACGACGTGATGATCGACGCGATCGAGAAGGTCCGCAAGACGCTCCTCAAACGGCGCCCGCGCCAGGGGCGGCTGCGAAGCGGGATCACGCTCTCCCTCCTCGCCGGGCTCACCATCGGCGCGGTCACGTGGCTGCCCGACGCGCTCACCCGCCAGACGCTTGCTGTTCTACCCGACGTCACCCGCCAAGACGTGGGCAATGAGCTTCTCACCCGCATCCGCCGGATCTCCGGCACCCCTTGCGACAGCCCGCTGGGTCAAGCCGCATTGCGCCGGCTCTCGACCCGTATCCTGGGCGACGACGCGCCGCGCGTCGTCGTTCTCTCCTCGGGCGTCGGCACCGCCAGTCACCTTCCGGGCCAGACCGTCCTTCTGAACCGGGCCCTGGTCGAGGAGTACGAGGAACCGGACGTGGCCGCGGGCTTCATCCTCGCCGAGCACCTGCGCGCCAAAGCCCACGACCCCATGCTCGACCTCCTGGATCATGCCGGTCTCATCGCCACCGTCCGGATGCTGACCACGGGAACGATCTCGGGCGAGGTGCTCGACAGCTACGCCGAGACCCTCTTCACCGACCCGGCCCCCTCGCTCGACCCGGCCGCGCTCCTGGATCTGTTCGCCGCGTCCCGTGTCCGCGCCACGCCCTATGCCTACGCGTTGGACAAGAGCGGCGAAACGACCCTCACCCTGATCGAAGCGGACCCGATACCGGTGAGCGACGCACAACCGCTGATCCCGGACAGCGCCTGGGTCAGCCTGCAAGGGATCTGCGGCGAATAAAAAACCCCGCCGGAGCGGGGTTCTTGGAAAGCCATGGCGATGGTCGGGCTAGCGTGACAGGGACACCAGCTCACGCGGGACCGTATTGGTCCAGACCTGCTGCATCTCAAGCTCACCCTCGATCGTGCGCACCGCGCGATAGGGGTTCAGACGGTCGTCATCCCACGCGGGGCGATACCCTGCGGGTGCCCTGGTGGCCCCGTTGACGATCACGCGCGGGTTGGAGGCGGGCATCCGCCCGTATCCTGCCTCCGGCCTGTAGGGGTTCTTGGTCGCAACGGTTGTCGTGCCCGTCGAACGGGTCGTCGCAGCCACGGGACGATTGGCGGCATGGCCGAAGTTGTCTACGCCAACGCCGCCAGCGGCTTCGAACTCGATCCCGGCCGCGGCATAGGCGGCGGATTTCGCCGCGATATAGGCCTCGTAGCTTCCGCCCTGCGGCGGCGCACGGAACCGGCCAGCAGCGCGTTCACCACCTTCGGATGCGAAACCGCGCCCCCCTTCGGGACCGTTATAGGGCATCCGCACAGCCCCGACGGTGCCGGAGACAAGCGTGCCATGGCCCGCAGTGAAGTGGCGCGTATCGGGACGCGGCCCGTTGACGACGACACGGCGGGTCGGACGATACTGGGAATAGCTCGACGCGGCTTCGGCCTGCGCCACCACGACGGGCGCCGGGCTGGCGACAAGCTCGGTGCGCATCCCGCCAGCGTGGTTCACCGTGTAGGTGCGCGGGGCGAGCAGACCCGTGCCGCAATCAAGGCTGACTTCCGAGCCCCCCACCATGACGCGGGCCGACCGTGCGCCCTCGGGGCAGGTCACGGCAAGCTGACGGGTCTTGGCGCGCACCGGCGTCGCGTCCCGCGACGGGGCCGACACGTTCGTCGGCTCGGGGGCCGGGCTCGGCGTGGGAAGCGTGCCGATCCCGAAGAACCCGCCATTGTTGCCCGCGGGGGTGCGGACAGAGGCGGTTTGACGCTGGGCCGGCTGCGTGGCGGTCGGCTGCGCGGTGGTCGCGGCCACGTCTGCCGGGGCCGGCGGCGCAATGGGCTTCGGCGGCGCTGAGGCGCGTGGCGTGCCTGCGGCAAAGGTCGGGTTCAACCCGCAGATCACCTGTTTGCGATCCGCCGAGAGGCGCGGCACCCAATTCGTGGCAGAGCCGACATTGGCCCGTGCATAGGCGCAGCCACGGCTGTCCACATAAACATCGCCGGAATAGCTCGCCGGCGGGGTTTCACGCGGCTTGGCGCCGTCTTTCAAGGTGAGTGCCTGGGCCGAGCCCGTCACAAGGGCGGCAGCGATGGCCAAGGCAGACAGATAACCTGTTCTATTCATTAAAGTGTCCCCCAACACTAGATATGGGATCACCATGGCCCAAGGCACGCGGGGAGTAAAGAGGCGAGGACCACGATTTCCAAGGCAGAAACAGAAGTGGAATGACCCGTTACTTGGTTCCGAACATGCGGTCGCCCGCATCGCCAAGCCCCGGAACGATATAACCTTTTTCGTTCAGCTTCTCATCCAGCGCGGCCGTGATGATCGGCACATCCGGGTGTGCTTCTTTCATCCGGGCGACGCCTTCGGGCGCGGCCAGCAGGCACAGGAAGCGAATATCTTTCGCGCCGGCTTCCTTGAGCATGTCGACAGCCGCCGCCGACGAGTTCCCGGTGGCCAGCATCGGGTCCACGGCGATCACCATGCGTTCGTCCAACTGCTCAGGCACCTTGAAATAATATTTATGCGGCTTGAGCGTCACCTCGTCCCGGTAGAGCCCGACAAACCCGACGCGGGCCGAGGGGATCAGCTCCAGCATCCCGTCGAGAAGCCCGTTGCCCGCCCGCAGGATCGAGATCAGCGCCAGCTTCCGCCCCTTCAACGTCGGCGCATCCATCGGCTGGATCGGCGTCTCGATGCGTTTCGTCGTCATCTCCAGCTCGCGCGTGACCTCGTAGGCCAGAAGCAGGGAAATCTCGCGCAGAAGCTGGCGGAACACGGCGGTCGAGGTCTCGCGCTCACGCATGATGGTCAGCTTGTGCTGGACAAGCGGGTGCTCGACGACGGTCAGGTGGTCATACATCGGGGGTCTCCAGTTTCTTGATCAGGTCGGCGCGAGTGATCGCGTCGCAAAAGGCGGCATCGGCGGCGGCACGGGTGAGCGAGCGGGCCTCGTCCAGGCCCCAGCCGAAGGCCGCCGCCAATTCGGTGAACTCATGGGTCATATCGGTATGGAAGAACGGCGGATCGTCGGTGGACACGGTCACATGCACGCCCGCGTCCCGCAGTTTGGCGATCGGATGCGCCTTGGTGGCCGGGTAAACGCCCAGCGCCACGTTGGACTGCGGACAGACCTCCAACACGACGCCGGAAGCCGCGAGATACTCGACCAGCTTCGGGTCCTCGATCGCCCGCACGCCATGCCCGATGCGCTCGACGCGCAAAATCTCGATACTCTCGCGCACAGACCTGGGCCCCGCCCATTCACCCGCGTGGTTTGTCAGGTGCAACCCGGCCTCGCGCGCCGCGTCATAGGCATAGGCGAAATCAGAGACCGCGCCCGCGTTCTCGTCTCCGCCCATGCCGAAACCGACGATGAAATCGCCAGCCGTTTCCTGCGCACAGACCGCTGCCCGCTTCGCGGCATCGGGGCCGAAATGCCGGACCGCCGTGACGATGCCCTTCAACGTGACCTCCGGGATCTCGCGCGCCGCCTCTTCGATGGCGTGGAGGTATTCTGTCCACGCCGCAACATCCCCACCCCCGCAAAACGCGGGCGAGATGAAGGTCTCAAGGTAGATGACGTTCTCTTCCGCCGCGGCCTCAAGATCGGCGCGGGTCAGCCGCGCGTAATCCTCGGGACTGGTGAGCGGCGTGGTCGCGACCTCGTAGACGTTGAGAAACTGCAAGAAATCCCGGTAGGCATAGGCGCCCTTCCGGTCAAAAATGTGCGAAATATCCAAGCCCTTCTCATCCGCCAACCCACGGATGAACGCCGGCGGCGCGGCGCCTTCGATGTGATGATGAAGCTCCACCTTGGGCATGCGTTTCAACGCGTCGGCCAATTCCTCGTCGATCACAGGAACGACCTCCCCGCCCCACGCTCAGACAGCCCCAGATGGTCCGCAACACTCGCCGCCACGTCGGTAAAGCCGATCTGGCCCAGCGCCCGCGTGCCGATACCGTGGCACAGGACCGGCACACGCTCGCGCGTATGATCCGTGCCAACCCAGGTGGGATCGTTGCCATGATCCGCCGTGAAGATCACCAGGTCCCCCTCCTTGAGCGTATCGAAGAACCGGCCCAACTGCGCGTCGAACCATTCCAGGTGCGCGGCATAGCCCGCCACGTCGCGCCGGTGTCCATACTTGGAATCGAACTCCACGAAATTGGCAAAGGTCAGGCTCCCGTCCTCCGCCGTGCCGCCCAGGCCGATCATCGCCTCCATCAGGTCCACATCCGCGCCCTTGGCATTATCCGTCACGCCCCGGTGGGCGAAAATATCACCGATCTTGCCGACCGCATGCATCGCACGCCCCGCGTCATACACCCAATCCAGAAGCGTCCGCTCCGGCGCGGCCAGCGCGAAATCCCGGCGGTTCACCGTGCGCTCGAACCCCGTCTCCGCGTCGCCCAGAAACGGGCGCGCAATGACCCGGCCCACACGCCGCTCGTGCAGCATCGGGGCGATGGCCTCGCACAGATCATACAGCCGTTGCAGCCCGAAATGCTCTTCGTGCGCCGCGATCTGAAGCACGCTGTCCGCCGAGGTGTAGCAGATCGGCAGCCCGGTCTTCACATGCTCCGCACCCAGCTCCTCCAGGATGACCGTGCCGGACGACCGCTTGTTCCCAAGGATCGCATCGGTCCCGGCCGCGTCACAGATCGCCGCCGTCACATCCGCCGGGAACGCCGGCTCCTCGTCGGGGAAATAGGTCCAGTCGAACGGCACCGGGACGCCCGCAAGCTCCCAATGCCCCGAGGGCGTGTCCTTGCCCCGGCTCACTTCGGTCGCTGCCCCCCATGCGCCCCAGGGTTCGGCCCCCAGGCCGGGGGCGACCATGCCGGAGGCAAGCCTGATCGCCAAGCCCAGCCCGAGCCGGTCGAGGTTCGGAAGTTGCAGCCTACCCGAACGCCCCGTGTCGGCCTGACCCTCGGCACAGGCCTCGGCAATGTGCCCAACCGTGTTGGCCCCGGTGTCCGGCGTTCCATCGTTGAAAAACTGGTCCGCATCCGGCGCGCCGCCAATTGCGACGCTGTCCATCACGACCAAAAAGGCGCGTGTCATGTCAGCCCTCCATCTGCGCCTTGGCAAAGGCATGTGGGATCAGGTCTTCGATGGTCAACGTCAAGGCCTCGCCCTTCATCGTGCCCATCGTGACCCTGGTGCCTTTTGGTGCGAATTCCGCGATCTTCTGGCGGCAGCCGCCGCATGGGGTCACCGGATCGGGCGCGTCGCCCACCACGGCGATTTCGGCGATCTCGGTATCGCCCGCCGCGATCATCGCGGCAATCGCGCCCGCTTCGGCGCAGGTGCCTTCGGGATAAGCCGCGTTCTCGACGTTCACACCGACATGGATCTTGCCCGACGGCGACCGGATCGCCGCGCCCACGTTGAACCCGGAATAGGGCGCATAGGCGCGCGGCCAGATTTCCTTCGCTTCGTCCAACAGCGATTTTTCCGACATCGACGCCTCCTTTGACCGTATGGTTCAGTTTGAGGACTTTGGTCCTGCGCGCAAGGCGAATCATGGGAACCCTTGCCTTGTCCCTGCGTCATCAGGTACATCGCGCGCACCATCAGATGGTTTAACATTAAACCATTTTTCCGACTGGGAGGACGCCATGACCGACACCGCCGACAAAAAGGCCCCCGAAGCCCGCCATCCCGCGCTGGATTACCACGAGTTTCCCACGCCCGGAAAACTGGAAATCCGCGCCACCAAACCAATGGCGAACGGACGCGATCTGGCACTGGCCTACTCTCCCGGCGTGGCGGAAGCCTGCATGGAAATCAAGGCCGATCCGGCCACGGCGACGAAATACACGGCGCGCGGCAACCTGGTCGCAGTGGTGACGAACGGTTCGGCTGTCCTGGGATTGGGCAACATCGGCGCGCTGGCGTCAAAGCCGGTGATGGAGGGCAAGGCGGTGCTCTTCAAGAAATTCGCCAACATCGACTGTTTCGACCTGGAACTGGACGAACCCGACCCCGAGAAACTCGCAAACATCATCTGCGCGATGGAACCCTCCTTCGGCGCGGTGAACCTCGAAGACATCAAGGCCCCGGATTGTTTTATCGTCGAACAGATTTGCCGCGAGCGGATGAATATCCCGGTTTTTCACGATGACCAGCACGGCACAGCCATCGTCGTGGGGGCGGCGGCGACCAATGCGCTACGCGTCGCCGAGAAGTCGTTCGAGGACATCAAGGTCGTCTCCACCGGCGGCGGCGCGGCGGGGATCGCCTGCCTTAACATGCTCCTGAAACTCGGTGTGAGACGCGAAAACGTCTGGCTCTGCGACATCGACGGGTTGGTTCACACGGGCCGCGACGATCTCAACCCACAGAAGGCGGCTTTCGCACAGGACACAGACCTGCGCACCCTGGACGATGTGATCGACGGCGCGGACCTGTTCCTCGGTCTCTCAGGCCCGGGCGTCTTGACCCCGGATCACGTCGCCAAGATGGCCGAGCGCCCCATCGTCTTCGCGCTGGCCAACCCGACGCCCGAGATCATGCCCGACCTCGTGCGCGATGTGGCGCCGGAGGCGATCATTGCCACCGGTCGGTCGGATTTTCCCAACCAGGTCAACAATGTGCTCTGCTTCCCCTTCATCTTCCGGGGCGCGCTCGACGTGGGCGCGACCGAGATCAACGACGCCATGCAGATCGCCTGCGTCGACGGGATCGCCGCCCTTGCCCGCGCCACCACGAGCGCCGAAGCGGCCGCGGCCTACAAGGGCGAAAAGCTCTCCTTCGGTCCCGATTACCTGATCCCGAAACCCTTTGATCCCCGCCTCATGGGCGTGGTCGCCACCTCGGTCGCCAAGGCTGCGATGGACAGCGGCGTCGCGACGCGCCCCCTGTCCGATGTCGCGGCCTACAAGGACCACCTCGACCGTTCGGTCTTCCGCTCCGCGCTGATCATGCGCCCGGTCTTCGAAGCCGCCTCCACCGCCGAACGCACCATCGTCTTTGCCGAGGGCGAGGACGAGCGCGTTCTGCGCGCTGCCAATGCCATGCTGGAGGAAACCACCGACAAGCCGATCCTGATTGGCCGCCCCGAGGTGATCGAACGGCGGCTTTCGCGCGCCGGACTTCCGCTCAAGATCGGGCGCGACTTCGAGAACGTGAACCCCGAGAACGACCCGCGTTACCGCGATTACTGGGAAACCTATCACGGGCTCATGTCCCGCCGCGGCGTGACCCCCGACATCGCCCGCGCGATCATGCGAACCAACACCACCGCCATCGGTGCCGTCATGGTCCACCGGGGCGAAGCCGACAGCCTGATCTGCGGCACCTTCGGCCAATACCTCTGGCACCTGAAGTACGTGAGCGAAATCCTTGGCGGCGGGGACGAGGAATACCACCCCGTCGGCGCGCTCAGCCTGATGATCCTGCAGGACGGGCCGCTCTTTATCGCGGACACCCACGTGCACCCGGAACCGACGCCCCAGCAGATCGTGGAAAGCGTCTGCGGCGCGGCCCGGCACGTGAAACGCTTCGGGCTGACGCCAAAAATCGCGCTCCTGAGCTACTCGCAATTCGGCAACCTGGATTGCGACACGGGCCGCCGGATGCGCGCGGCGATCGACATTCTGGACAGCGAACCGCGCTCCTTCGCCTACGAGGGCGAGATGCACATCGACAGCGCGCTCGACGTGGACGTGCGCGAGCGCATGTTCCCCGGCGCGCGTTTCGAGGGACCCGCGAACGTGCTCGTCTTCGCCAATACAGACGCCGCCTCAGGCGTGCGCAACATGTTGAAAATGAAGGCCGGCGGGCTGGAAGTCGGTCCGATCCTCATGGGGATGGGCAACCGCGCGCATGTGGTCACACCTTCGATCACCGCGCGCGGGCTTCTCAATATGTCGGCCATCGCCGGAACGCCGGTGGCGCATTACGGCTAGAGTCTGTTGCCTTCCCAGCCTTGCCAGGCGGTGCGCACCGGCTCCCACGGCTTGTCGAGCAAACGCCGCTTCACCGAGGCGGGCAGCAGAGGTGACTGGTTGGCGATATGCTCGGAGATCACCTCGGACTGGTCCCGTCTGAGGATCGGCGCCGCGGGACGCATCCCCGCCGCTTCGGGGAATCTCGCACGCAGCTCCATGTGCAGGTCGGTGCCATCCTCGGGTGCGGTCTCGGCCAGAAGCAGGCTTTCGGCCGGCATCGAATTGGCCAGCAGAGCCACGTGGGTCGCACATAGAACGTGGTGGTAGGAAATGACGCGCCGTCCGTGAGCAATGCGAATGCTGCGGTTGTTGACCATATGCACGGCGGGCGCAAAAGCCCCGTGGTGTCCCGTCGCGGCCGCCAGCTTCGGATGTTCGTAATAGACCCTGTGCTGTTGGCTCAGAAAGGTGTCGCGGCTCGGGCAACCGGGACCAAAGGCATGGGCGCGCACCCGGACCGGGCGCCACTTGTCATAGGCCTCGCCCTCCGGCAGCTCCAGGGTTTCGCCCCCACGCCAGAGCACCTTGTGCACCTCGCCGTAGCAATCGACCACTTCGTCCCCCGGCTCCAGGTCCTCGACCGGCATTTCGCCGTCCGGCGTGGCGATCAACGTGCCTTCCCCGAAACAGATCGGGGTGAAGACCTGGTAAGGATCGGCGTCGATGTCGACGACCAGGGCCACGGCGTCCAACAGGTTCGGGGGGCCGTCCGGGTAATGGAAATAAATCGTTCCGCCGGCCTCGAAAACGACGAGATCGGCGGAGGTGCCCAAGGGCATCGTGATCCCTCCGACATCGACGCCGGGCGTCGCCGTTCCGGACCCGATGTAATTGATCGGGTCGCCATCATAGGTCGATACACCGTCATCCGCGTCTTCCAGCCAACCGTCGGCGTCGGTCAGTGTCGCGGTTTGCGGCGACCCGAAGCTGCTCAACACCAGTGTTTGGGAACTGCTGAGCAGGTCCGCTGCAAGAAGCGAGCCATTGTAGGGCGTTGCGGTCAGCGAGATATCCGCCACGGGGACCTCCATTCTTCCTGGGCCATGGATCGGCATCCAACGGTGCCGAGCGCGGCCCTTGTCATGGGCATTCACGGTGAGGAACTGGGCACTCGAAACGAAACGAACAGGGAAAAGGCACTAAAAGACGCAATCTGGTATGAGACCCAAGCTACCTGCGAATGTGGCGCAAGTTTGACCACGGCAATCAGTCACCATGTTCTGAACCAAATCGCATCTCCATGGGGCGATATTCAATAACCATTTGTTTTTATTGTCGTTTTATTCTTCCAGTGGGGAAACGGGCCACTGGAAAGCCCTTATGGCGAGCAGTCCAACACCCTGAATTAAAATAATTTTTTACCGTTCGCCAACAACTGCTTTTCCAGTACATTTTCTTTCAACCCCCGGTTTCAACGGCGGTTTCCAAGGGCAAACATCGCGCGTCCGAGGTCACTTCGGGGTGGCGTGATCCTGCGCCGCCATGTCTCCGAATGTGGCGAGATCGGCGACGGCCCCTGTGCCCTGCGCCACCGCGCGACCGCCGAGGGTTTTGTCAAGGCCGAGGTCGCCGACTGGCCCGACTGACAGGCCGAATCTCCCGGGTCAGATGCTTTGCAAGCTCCTCTGGCAATATTTGCAAAGTCGGCGCAGCTTTCCAACCGAACCGCAAAGTCACGGCGCATTTGCAAAACTTTGCAACACTCTGGGCGCCGATTCTGCAAATAGACCGGCCATTTCGCCGCAGGTTACCGCCAACAGCCTTGCCCGCACGATGTTGCGTCAGTACCACCATCTCAACGCATTTGGAGGAGGACCGAGATGGCAACCTATAAAGACGTCTACGAAAGCTGGCAGAAGGACCCCGAGGGGTTCTGGATGGAAGCCGCCGAGGCGATTTCCTGGGACAAGAAGCCCTCCAAGGCCCTCTTCGACGACAACGCCCCGCTTTACGAGTGGTTCTCCGACGGCATGGTCAACACCTGCTACAACGCCGTGGACCGGCATGTGGAAGCGGGCAACGGCGATCGGGCCGCGATCATCTACGACAGCCCGATCACCGACACCAAGGCCACGATCAGCTACGCCGAGTTGCAGGACAAGGTGTCCCGGCTCGCGGGCGGTCTCGCCGCCAAAGGGGTGACCAAGGGCGACCGCGTCATCATCTACATGCCGATGGTGCCCGAAGCACTCGTCGCCATGCTCGCCGTGACCCGCATCGGCGCGATCCACTCGGTCGTCTTCGGCGGCTTCGCCTCGAACGAGCTGGCCACCCGGATCAACGACGCGAAACCCAAGGCGATCATCGCGGGCTCCTGCGGGCTGGAGCCCAACCGCACCGTGGCCTACAAGCCGCTTCTCGACGGCGCGATCGAACTGTCGGACCACAAGCCCGAATTCACCGTGATCTTCCAACGGGAACAGCATCCGGCAGACCTGAAGGATGGCTATGATTTCGACTGGGACGAGATGTCCAGGTCCGAGCCAGCCAACTGTGTGCCGGTCGAGGGCAATCACCCCTGCTACGTGCTCTACACTTCCGGCACCACCGGCCAGCCAAAGGGCGTGATCCGCGACACCGCCGGGCACCTCGTCGCGCTGAACTGGACGATGAAGAACGTCTACAACGTCGATCCGGGCGACGTGTTCTGGGCGGCCTCCGACGTGGGCTGGGTCGTGGGCCACAGCTATATCTGCTACGCGCCGCTGATCCACGGCAACACCACCATCGTCTTCGAAGGCAAACCCGTGGGCACGCCTGATGCCGGCACCTTCTGGCGCGTGATCTCCGAGCACAACGTGACCTCCTTCTTCACCGCCCCCACCGCCTTCCGCGCCGTGAAGCGCGAAGACCCCAAGGGCGAGTTCGTGAAGAAATACGACCTGTCGTGCCTGAAGCAGGTCTACCTCGCCGGCGAACGCGCCGACCCCGACACCATCGTCTGGACCCAGAACCAGCTTGGCGTGCCGGTGATCGACCACTGGTGGCAGACCGAACTGGGCTACCCGGCGGTTGCGAACCCCGTCGGGATCGAGCTTCTGGAAACCAAGCTCGGCTCGCCTGCAGTGCCGATGCCCGGCTACGACATGCGGATCCTCGACGAAGCCGGGAACCAGATGGAGCCGGGCCAACTTGGCGCTATCGTGGCGAAGCTCCCCCTGCCCCCCGGCACCCTGCCGACGCTTTGGAACGCCGAGGAGCGGTTCCGCAAAAGCTATCTCAATACCTTCCCCGGCTATTACGAGACGGGCGACGCGGGCTACATGGACGAGGACGGGTACCTCTACATCATGGCGCGCACCGATGACGTCATCAACGTGGCGGGCCACCGGCTCTCGACCGGCGGGATGGAAGAGGTGCTGGCCTCCCACCCCGACGTGGCGGAATGCGCCGTGATCGGCGTGACCGACGCGTTGAAGGGTCAACTGCCCTTGGGCTTCCTCTGCCTCAACGCGGGCTCCGACCGCGACGAGAAGGAGGTCGTCGCGGAATGCGTCAAGCTGGTGCGCGAGAAAATCGGCCCGGTGGCGGCGTTCAAATCCGCCGTCGTCGTGGATCGCCTGCCCAAGACCCGGTCGGGCAAGATCCTGCGGGCCACCATGGTCTCCATTGCCGACGGCAAGGAATTCAAAATGCCCGCGACCATCGACGACCCGGCGATCCTCGACGAGATCTCCGAGGCGCTCGGAACACTGGGCTACGCGAAAAACTGAACCTGCCCGGGAAAGATGAAAAGGCGCGCTTCACGGCGCGCCTTTTTTTTGATCGAGGAAACCTTCTCCTGATTATCATTTAGGCCATTTATTCAAACTATTCTGCGAACTATGGTTAATTGATTTCAAACGTGAAACAGTCATGTTCGTGAATAATCATCCAACCCTACTGGATTTTTTCACGGAATATTGAGAGTCTGCGGCTCAGGAATTGAACATTTCATTGCCGTCTCAGACAATTTGGCGCGTTACCCAGGACACCCGGTGGCCGACGACGAAACACATATTCTAAGCACCGCGCAAGGCGGGCCACCGGCGACGGGTGAGAAATCCTTCGCCATGGTCGTCGGCGATGCGGACATGGAAGCCCGCGTGCCCGACGCGGCACTGCTCGCGCTCGGGCTAACGCCCTACCGCGCGAAGACATTGTCACAGGCCCGCGCCTTCAGCGGCACTCCGGGGCTCGACCTCGTCATCCTGCCCCTGTCGCTCGATGACACCTCTCTCCTGCCCATGTTACGCGACTGCGGCGCGCGCCCGAACCGACCCGCCATCGTCATCATCGCCCAGAGCGACGAGATCAACGATGCCGCCGAAGCGATGCGCGCCGGCGCGGACAATTGCCTGTTCACCCCCTATTCCGAAGCCCTGCTGGCACGGACGATTGTCAGCGCGCTGAAGCAAAACGGGCGAACGCCGTTGACCGCCCAACCGGAACCGCTCCCAAGGATCACCCCGCACCCGGAGGGGGCGGAACCGGCCACCGACCTCGGGACCATCGAACCGCCCCCGCCTCCCCGGCTGTTCCATGGCTTGATCGGCACCGGCGCGGCGATGCAGGCGATCTTCACGCAGATCAGCGCCACCGCGGCCTCCAATGCGCCGATCATCATTCTTGGTGAACCGGGCACCGGCAAGACCAGCCTCGCCACGACCATTCACCAGGTCTCGGAGCGCGCAGAGGGGCCTTTCGTCCTGCTGGAATGCGCGGGACAGACGACGGAAACCCTGTCGCAAACCCTTGCGGACGGAACAGGCGGCCCAGGTCTTTTCGACCGCGCGGCGGGCGGCACCCTGTTCATCGACCGAATGGACGAGTTGCCCGGCCTGGCACAAGCCCGGCTTTTTTCCGCCCTGCAGGACCTCGAAAATGGCAGCGGCCACGACGACCCGCCGCGTCTCATCGCGACGATCTCGGGTCACCCCACCACGCTCATGGCGGCAGGCACGCTTCGGTCGGATCTCTACTACGCGCTGAAGGTCGTGGAACTCACCCTTCCGCCCCTGCGGCACAGGTCCGACGACCTGCCCGCGCTGATCGACACCCATTTGGAAAGCATGGCGGCACTGGACGGGCGCGCCAAACCGACCCTGTCATCTGCGGCGCTCCGCGAACTTCAGACCTACGACTGGCCCGGCAACCTGCGCGAGCTGTCGAACGTCATGCGCGGCCTGGTGCTGACCGGATCGGGGGCAAGGATCGACCGAAACGACCTTCCCTCCTCCATCGTCACCGAGCGGGCCTTTGCCCGCCTCGCCTCCCAATACGGCCTCGACGCCTCCGAAGGCGAACTCGCCGCCGCCATCTCGCCCCTGATCGGGAAACGTCTGGCCGACATCGAACGCGCGGTGATCGAGGCGACAATCGCCCGCGAAGGCGGGTCGATCCCGCGCGCCGCACGGGTTCTGGACCTCTCCCCGTCCACGATCTACCGAAAACGGGATGCCTGGGGCGACTAGAGCACATCGCACAGAAGTGGGTGCCGCTTCTGTGCTCCTCGGACATGCGAAATCAAAGGGTTAGGGCTGTTTCGTGAATGCGAATGAACCCGATATGAGCTAGCCCCGCCGACGGCTCACACGAATTGTTCGCGGATCAGCCGTTCTTCCAGCCCGTGACCGGGGTCGAACAGCACCTTGTGCCGAATGTCGGTCGCGCTTTCCACTTCGACAGCCGTCACCAGGCCCCCCGCGCGGCTGTCCGCATCGGCCATGACCGGGCGCTTTTCCGGCTCCTGCACGTCGAACCGGACCTTCGCGGCCTTCGGCAAGAGCGCCCCGCGCCAGCGCCGCGGGCGGAACGGCGCAATCGCGGTGAGCGCCAGGACATCCGACCCGATAGGCAGGATCGGACCATGTGCCGAGTAGTTGTAGGCAGTAGACCCGGCGGGCGTGGCGACAATCGCCCCGTCGCAGATCAGCGTGGACATGCGTTGCCGCCCATCGACACTGATCGACAGCTTGGCGGCCTGCGGCCCGGCGCGCAGCAGCGACACCTCGTTGATCGCCAGCTTCTCGACCGTTTCGCCATCAGGCCGCGTCGCCCGCATCCTGAGCGGGTTGATGACCTCCAACTCCGCATCCGACAGCCGCTCTTCAAGCTGCTCGACCGCGAACTCGTTCATCAGAAAGCCCACCGTGCCCCGGTTCATCCCGTAGACCGGAACGTCCAATTCCTGGGTCGAGTGAAGCACATGGAGCATGAACCCGTCCCCGCCCAAGGCGACGATGACATCCGCGCCCTCGGGGGCGTGGTCACCATAACGCGCCACGAGCTCCTCGCGCGCCTTCAGCGCCGAAGCCGCATCGGATGCCATGAAGGCGAGTTTCGGTCCCATGTCGCTGCCTGTCCCTATCGCGCGGCCCGGAAACCAAGTTTCCCGCCCAGCGCCTTTGGTTCCGAAAGAAGCACAAGTTTCGTGCCGATACCAGTTTTGACGCAAGAATTGATGGAAGCGTCGTGTTCCTACCCTTCCAGCTTGGAAAAGAATGGCGTATTGGAGCCGTCAAACAGTGCACCTTGGGAGAGCCGCGCCATGAAAGACATCCGCACCCCCGGATTTTTCACCGATAAACTCGCCGATCGCGACCCGGAGCTTTTCGCCTCCATCACCGGCGAGCTTGGCCGCCAGCGTGACGAGATCGAACTGATCGCCTCTGAAAACATCGTCTCCGCGGCCGTGATGGAAGCGCAAGGCAGCGTGATGACCAATAAATACGCCGAGGGCTATCCGGGCCGTCGCTACTACGGTGGGTGCCAGTATGTCGACGTGGCGGAAAACCTCGCCATCGAACGCGCGCGCAAGCTCTTCGGCGTCGACTTCGCCAACGTGCAGCCGAACTCGGGCTCGCAGGCCAACCAGGGGGTGTTCACCGCGCTCCTGCAGCCCGGCGACACGATCCTCGGCATGAACCTCGCCTCCGGCGGTCACCTGACCCACGGCGCCGCCCCGAACCAGTCGGGCAAATGGTTCAACGCCATCCAGTACGGCGTGCGCAAGCAGGACAACCTGATCGACTACGACGAGATCGCGGCGCTGGCCAAAGAGCACCAGCCGAAACTCATCATCGCCGGTGGCTCCGCCATCCCGCGCCAGATCGACTTCGCCAAGTTCCGTGAAATCGCGGACAGCGTCGGCGCCTACCTCCTCGTCGACATGGCCCACTTTGCCGGTCTCGTGGCCGCGGGCGAGCACCCCTCGCCCTTCCCCCACGCCGACGTGGCCACCACGACGACCCACAAGACCCTGCGCGGCCCGCGCGGCGGCATGATCCTGACGAACGACGAAGCCATCGCGAAAAAGGTCAACTCCGCGATCTTCCCGGGCATTCAGGGCGGCCCCTTGATGCACGTCATCGCCGCAAAGGCTGTCGCCTTCGGCGAAGCGCTGGAACCTGAGTTCAAGACCTACCAGAAAGCCGTGCGCGCCAATGCCGTGGCCCTGGCCGATCAGCTGATGAAGGGTGGGCTGGACATCGTCACCGGCGGCACCGACACCCACGTCATGCTCGTCGACCTGCGCCCCAAGGGCGTGAAGGGCAACGCGACCGAAAAGGCCCTGGGCCGCGCCCATATCACCTGCAACAAGAACGGCATTCCCTTCGACCCGGAAAAGCCGACGATCACCTCGGGCATCCGCCTCGGCACCCCCGCCGGCACCACGCGCGGCTTCGGCGAGGACGAGTTCCGCCAGATCGCCGATCTGATCGTGGAAGTGGTCGACGGGCTGGCGGCGAACGGTGAAGACAACAACACCGCCGTGGAAGAGGCCGTAAAGGCCAAGGTCGCCGCGCTCTGCGACGCCTTCCCGATCTACCCGAACCTCTGATCAAGCGGCGCATCGGGGCGTTGCCCCGCTGCACAGCACATCCAACGCCGCGCCTTCGGGCGCGGCGTTGCCATTCGGGACTCTGCCCCACGTTGAAATTGCACGCAATTTCAACGCTCCCCGGGATATTTCAGGCACGCTGAAAGTTACAGGAGTCCACGCCAAGCCATCAGGGCGATCACCAGGCCGATCACGAGGATCAGGTTCATCGCGTTCCCGGCGAGCCAATGGATCACGATCCCCTTGCGCCTGTCCCACGGGTCGACGGAGGAAAGCCACGCCTCGACCCGCTGCGTGCCGGTGTCAATTCGCGCGAAGTCGATCTGCGCCCGCAGGCGGGGATGGTCGACACGGTTAAGTGCATCCAGCAGCGCCGCGATCTCACGCTTGACCCAGCGCGGCAGGCGCCGTCCGCTCCGGTGGTATTTCACCGCCAGCCCCTGCCCCATGATGTCGAGGCGCTCTTCCATCAACGAGGCAAGCCGGTCGGCCCGTTCGTGCAAATCCATAGGCGTTCCATACGCCAAAGCGCTTTCCCCCTCAACGCCCGCGCGCTACACCCGGATCATGCTTGCGTATGACATCCTCGGCACCGACACTGCCCATCCCCCGATCCTCATCGTCCATGGCCTGTTTGGCTCCGGCCGCAACTGGGGCGTGATCGCGAAACGGCTCTCCAGGGATCGCCGGGTGGTCACGGTCGACATGCGCAACCACGGCGACAGCCCCCGCGAAGACAGCCAGGGCTATCCGGAGATGGCCGAAGACCTCGCCGCCGTCATCGACGAGATCGGCGGACCTGTTGACGTGGTCGGGCACTCCATGGGCGGCAAGGCGGCGATGATCCTCGCCCTGACCCGGCCGGAGTTGGTCCACGCGCTCCTCGTCGCGGACATCGCGCCAGTGGCCTATGACCACAGCCAGTCCCACCTGGTCGACGCGATGCAGGCGCTGGACCTCGGCACGCTGGACAGCCGGACCGACGCCGACGCGGCCCTTGCCTGCTCGATCGACACGAAATCGGTCCGCGCCTTCCTTCTGCAATCGCTCGACCTGCGCGCAAAACGCTGGAAACTGAACCTCGACGTGCTGGCGCGCGACATGGACCTGATCACGGGGTTCCCGGAGGTCACGGGCCACTACGATGGACCGACGCTCTTCTTGTCCGGCGGCGACAGCGACTATGTCCAGCCCCACCATCGCGCCCGGATCAAGGCGCTGTTTCCCGAGGCCAAGCAGGCCAAGATACCGGGCACCGGCCATTGGCTCCACGCAGAAAAGCCGCGCGATTTCGAAGCCTCCGTGCGCGCCTTCTTCGGCATCACCTGATCATTTCCGTTTCGGGTTCAAGCCGCCCGCGATGCTCCAGCCACCGCGCGGTGAGCCAGACCATCAAGGCCCAGGCGGTGCCCAGCGTCCAGCCCGCCAGCACGTCCGATGGCCAATGCACGCCAAGGTAGACCCGGCTGATGCCGACCGACAGGGCGACCGCCGCCGCAACCCCCACGTAAAACGCCCGAACCGACCAGCGCCGCTCTTGCCGCGCAAGCATCACCGCAAGGGTCAGGTAAGTCACCGTCGCCATCATCGAATGCCCCGACGGGAACGACGCGGTCGAAACATCGACCCCATGTGGCACGAGGTCGGGACGCGGCCGGTCAAACCCCATCTTCGCCAGATGGGACACCAGTTGACCGCCCACCACCGCGACCCCGAGAAACACCGCCGAGGCCGCGTGACGCCTGAGGACGAGATAGACCAACACCGTGATCGTCAGGAACGTCAGAACCGTGATGCCCCCCATGGCCGTCACATCGCGCATCATGGTCTGCACCTCCGGGCCGCCGATGGGATCGGACGGATCGCCCGCCTTGCGCAACGCCATCAGAAGCCTCTCGTCAAAGGCGTGAAGATCGCCCTCGATCATCTCGTCGGCCAGCGCAACAAAGGCCCAGAGCGCGCTCACCAGTGCCAGACCGGCGACCAGCGTCAGGGTCTCGACCCGGCCCAAGAGAGATTTCATCAAGTTGATCGGTCGCATATCCGTCTTACCCATTCCTGCGAAGGCCCCAGCATCAGGGCGGGTGCCCCTTCATCGTTCCGAAAATACCTAAAGCGTCCCGCCTTGTTCCCGAGACAGGTATGAGGCGCGGCGCAGCGCATCATATGAGCGTTTCACGCGTTCCGCCAAATACCAAAGAGTCAGAATTCTGGCGGAACGCTTTCAGGAGGTCGGGAGGAGGATCCTCCCGAGGCGGCACCCGCCGCCTGCCACCGGGACGGGGCAGAGCCCCGGCGCAAAAAAAGAGCGGGCCTTGGCCCGCACCTTTTGAAAGCGTTCGTTGAGGGGCCTCAGTGGGTCCAGACCTGCCGACGGCTGGTCGCGAAATTGTCGCCGTAACCACCGGGACGCACGTTGGGCTTGCGCTTGTGCGGTTCGGTCACGATGGCGTCGATCCCGTGCTTCTCGGCATAGGCGACCGCGGCCTCTTTCGTCGGGAAGCGCATCCGCACCTGCTGCTGCGTGTCGGACGAACTGGTCCACCCCATCAGCGGGTCGATGTCTTTCGCCTCGGAAGACACGTAGTCCAGAACCCATTCCTTGGTCTTGGCCTGACCGGAGGTCATCGCGTTTCGGGCGGGTTTATAGATGCGTGCACGCATGGACAGCTCCTCTTGGATTGCGGGATTTATCGGAAAATGGCGGGGAAGACGCAAGGGAAAAGCACCGGGCGGGGACGCTCCGAACACTCAAATCCTGGTTCTGTCCGGGGAGGGTTGGCTGCCGACCAAGGCGAGGGAGCGAGGGGTGGGGTGGGTGTTCGCCAAGGTCGGCAGCCAGTCTGCTGCTTGCCCTTAGAACTTATCAACCTCGACCCGTGGCCCGCAACCGGAAATACAACTTTTACGACGGTTTTTTCTAATCTTTCTCCTTAAAGTGGTAGGGTTTTCTTTACCCCTATGACCAAGCCCTGAACAAATCCTGGAAAACGGGTAAACGCCCATCCCGCCCCATTCAGATGAATGGGTGTCCGGCTTTCGCCAGATCGCGCCTCGGCATCCAGAGTAACGCAGGCGCCTCGCTGCACACCTCGCCAGATATGGGGGGATTCGGGGGGTCAGGCGGCCCGGTCGCCCAGCGTACGGCTCAACAGCTCGGGCGGTGCGAGCCCGTGTCCGGGGAAATGCCTATGCATCGGGCATTGGGCCGCAGGGTAACTCAGCTTGCCAAGGGCAAGCAGGTGGTCGTAAGTCGGACGCGCCGGGTCCGCACGGTGTCCGCGCGGTGGGGATGTGCTCTGTCTGCTCGACATCTTTCGGGATGCCTCTTTTGTTTGAGCCGAAGTTTCCTGAATGTTCGAATACGTCAACAAATTCGGGGAAATGAGCCATATGGACGGCTGAAATTGAGGGTTTTATGCCAACCACGCCACCGCCCCACCGAAGGGCACCGACCCGGCCCACGCCGGTTCCCGCCACCTCATGTCAGCATCCCGCCGTTTCGCCCTTGAAAAAGAACAAAAAGAGACCAAGTTGGGGGCCGAAGGAGCCCCCGATGTCTGACGCCCCCCTGATGCAATCCATCCCCAAGCCCAAGCCGAAACTCGAAGGCGGCAAGCGCTTCGTGATGAACACCACGTTCGAACCGGCGGGCGACCAGCCAACCGCGATTGCCGAGCTGGCACAGGGCATCCGGGACGGCGAACAGGACCAGGTGCTTCTGGGCGCGACCGGCACCGGCAAGACCTTCACCATGGCGAAGATCATCGAGGAAACCCAACGTCCGGCCATCATCCTCGCCCCGAACAAAACCCTCGCGGCCCAGCTTTACGGCGAATTCAAAGGCTTCTTCCCCGACAACGCGGTGGAATACTTCGTCTCGTATTACGACTACTACCAGCCCGAAGCCTACGTCCCCCGCTCCGACACCTTCATCGAGAAGGAAAGCCAGATCAACGAACAGATCGACCGGATGCGCCACTCCGCCACCCGCGCGCTCTTGGAACGCGACGACGTCATCATCGTCGCCTCGGTCTCCTGCATCTACGGCATCGGCAGCCCCGAAACCTACACCGCGATGACGCAGGACATCATCGTCGGCAACGACTACGACCTGCGCTCCGTCATGCGCGATCTCGTCGCCCAGCAGTATAAACGCAACGACAATGCCTTTGCCCGCGGCTCCTTCCGGGTGCGCGGCGACTCCCTGGAGATCTGGCCCTCCCACCTGGAGGATCGCGGCTGGCGGCTGTCCTTCTTCGGCGAAGAGTTGGAGAGCATCACCGAGTTTGACACGCTCACCGGCGCCAAGACCGACAGCTTGGACAAGGTCCGCGTCTACGCCAACTCCCACTACGTGACCCCCACGCCCACGCTCCGCCAGGCCATCGAGAGCATCAAGCGGGAGCTGACCCTGCGCCTCGCCGAGTTCGAGAAGGAGGGTAAGCTGCTGGAGGCCCAGCGGCTTGAACAACGCACCAAGTTCGATCTCGAAATGCTGGAGGCGGCGGGCTTTTGCAACGGGATCGAGAACTACTCCCGCTACCTCACGGGCCGCGCCCCCGGCGAGCCGCCCCCCACGTTGTTCGAATACATCCCCGACACCGCCATCGTCTTCGCCGACGAAAGCCACGTCTCGGTGCCCCAGATCGGCGGCATGTATCGCGGCGACTACCGGCGCAAGTTCACGCTGGCCGAACACGGCTTCCGCCTGCCGTCGTGCATGGACAACCGACCCTTGAAGTTCGAGGAATGGGATGCCATGCGCCCGCAATCCATCTTCGTCTCCGCCACGCCGGGGAAATGGGAGATGGAGCGCACCGAGGGCGTCTTCACCGAACAGGTCATCCGCCCCACCGGGCTTTTGGACCCGCAGGTCGAGATTCGCCCCGTGGAGATGCAGGTGGACGACCTTCTGGACGAGGTGCGCCGCGTCACGCAGGCGGGCTACCGCACGCTGGTCACGACGCTCACCAAACGCATGGCCGAGGATCTGACCGAATACATGCACGAACAGGGCATCAAGGTCCGCTACATGCACTCCGACATCGACACGATCGAGCGGATCGAGATCCTGCGCGACCTGCGCTTGGGCGCGTTTGACGTGCTGATCGGCATCAACCTGCTGCGCGAAGGTCTCGACATTCCCGAATGTGGCCTGGTGGCTATTCTGGACGCGGACAAAGAGGGCTTCCTGCGGTCCGAGACCTCCCTGATCCAGACCATCGGCCGCGCCGCGCGCAACGCCGATGGCCGCGTCATCATGTATGCCGACCGCATCACGGGCAGCATGGAGCGCGCGTTGAACGAGACCGACCGCCGCCGCACCCGCCAGATCGCCTACAACGAGGAACACGGGATCACGCCGGAAACGGTGAAGAAGAACGTCGATGACGTGCTCGCGGGCCTCTACGAAGGCGACGTGGACATGAACCGCGTCACCGCCACGGTCGACAAGGTCGCCGCCGGCGCAAACCTCGCCGCCCACCTCGACGCGCTGAAAGCGGATATGCGCAAGGCCGCCGAGAACCTGGAGTTCGAAGAAGCCGCTCGCCTGCGCGACGAGGTGAAACGGTTGGAGGCGGTGGACCTCGCCGTGGCCGACGACCCCATGGCCCGTCAGGAGGCCGTGCGCGCCGCTGGCGACAAAGCGGTCAAGGGGCGGTCGACGGCGGGCAAGCCGGGGCAGCGCGGGGGTAAACCGAGACGGGGGAAAGGGCGGTAGGTTAGTTAGAGTTCATTTTTTTGAGGAAATCGGCCACCTTATCGGTAACCTTGATCGCACTCAGCGTGTGAACAGGATAAATCCCGTGGCCCAACACCTTACGGCTGTCTTCCTGCGCATAGAATTTCCCGGAGATTTCCGAAAGATACCGTGTTTCCATGACTCCGTGAGTTGAGGGGCCGTCATCCACGCACCGAAACAGTGCGTGTGCAACCAAATCAGCGAGTTGTAGTAACGGTTCTTCCTTCTTTGGCTTTGAGTAAATGAAACTGGGATTCACAAATCGGAGTGTTCTTGATTGACGCCGTTTGGGGTCGCGCCGACAAGCTCTGATCAAACTTTTCAGTTTGCCATAGTCAAAATTTCCTTCTTCAAACACGACAGACAGTTGCGCCTCTGTTAGCGATTTTTCCTCCATGAACGCTCCCACTCTCTCCAACAGGTACTGCGCATTTTTATTGTAGAATAGCTTATCATCTTTCTTGATATCATCGGCATAATTGCCAAGCGTAGCCTTCCTTGAAATCAGGCCGAAGCATAAGACTCGAAGCTTTGCCACCTCGGTCGCGAATCGTACAATTTGATTATGGTTCAGACGGCTGCAATGCAGATCTGGCTTTTTGAATTCCTCGGCAAGCGCCGCCAACACGCCTAGGATTTCCTGTTTCTCAATATTCGGCACTAAGACACCGGCCAATGTCATATACGGAGAGGCTCCCGGACTGGACGGGGTTCGGATCTTCTTGATTCCAGATTGACCACTTTCGTCAACAAATAGCGTATACTGGTGCAATTAATTGTCCTGAGATGTCGCGCTCAATACTATGAGGTTAACCTAAGGAAATGCAACCGCACGGAGCAAAGGCCGCAGGCCGCCGTGCGAGCGCCTGCCCGTCCCGGCGGGCTGGCGCTTTGGTGACGTCAGCGCGATCCTCAAACAAAAGCAGTAGATGGCCCCATAAAGCGCCCCGCTCACTCGTTGGATGCGCCACCCCACGGACAGGCGCGCGCACGGCTTGGGACATTGCAGCCAACGTAGGGTGCGTGCTCTCACGCACCATCCCTCGCCAAGCGCCGCCCGTAGGCCGGGCTTCAGCCCGGCACACCCCTCCACCCCACCGCGCCCCTCACTTCGCATCCCGCTCCATCTGCCGAAGCTCCGCCAACATCTCGTCCATCGCGCCAATGTGCGTTCTCGGCCGCGTCTCGCTGTCGTTGAAATAGGCGTCGATGTCGCCCTCCTCGCGCAAAATACCCGCGAGCTTGGCGTGCATGAAGCTCGCCAGCACGTCGTCCATTTTCACCTGGTAGCCGGCGCCGAGCGATTTGAAGAACCGGACCACGTCCTTCTCGACCCTGAGCGTGATCCGCATCTTCTCGGATTTCCGGGTGCGGGCCGCGATCTCGTGCCATTCGCGCGGGATCGCCCAGTCCATCGCGATCGGGTGGTGGATTTCCCATTCAAGCTGCTTCATCCGGTCGACGAGGTAATTGAACTGCATCTTCTTGGCGTGGGTCTTGGGGCGGCGGTCGGGCATGGGGGTCTCCTTTCCGGGCCATTCCACCGCGAAAAGGTTAACGAACCCGGAGTGCAACGCGCGTATGCACGCCCTGTGCACAGGTTGTGTACGCGCTGTGTATCGCCCGAAATACCCGAAAACCCCAATATCCTAAGGCCCCGCACGCAGGACGACCCCCGCCGGACCCCGGCGGGGGGAAATCGTATGACAGTCTCGAATTCGGTTTACGAGTCGTCTTCCGGCGGATTGACATCGAGGGTCGGGACTTCGACGTCCTTCTCCTGGGTATCGACGTCCACATCGACGTCCGGCACTTCGATCTCTTCGGTCGTCGTGTCCGTCGTGATCGTCCCGGTTTCGGCTTCGACCTCGGGCATCTCGCCCTCTTCCACGGTCACGCTGACGTCAGGCAGAGCGCCTTCGTCTGCCACGTCAAAGTCAATCATATAAGCCCCAAAGGCAATCGCAACGATGGCCACGATGCCGAGAATAATTGCGCCAGTCCTGTTCATAACAAGGTCCTTTCAATGTCTCTGTCGTTCTGTCCTCACAACCACGTGCTTTGCGGATTTGTTCCGACTAACCCGGTGGATTTGCACCGCTTGCCGGCCCGGTGGCCGCTGCCTAAGGTCTGCGCATGACGACAACCGACCCCATACGCCCTACCGATGACGACGCCCGCGCCTTGGCCCGCCAGTTGATGTCCGAGGCCACCTTCGCCGCGCTGTCCTACCTGGCCCCCGAAGGCACCCCCAGCGTCGCCCGCGTCGCCGTCAGCCTGGACGAAAACGGCGCGCCGATTCTGCTGGTGTCAGACCTCTCCGCCCATACCCAGGCGCTCGCGTCCAACCCGGCCTGCGCGCTCCTTCTCGGAGAACCCGGCAACAAGGGCGATCCCCTGACCCATCCGCGCCTGACGCTCGAAGGCATTGCGGAGCCGGTCGAGAAAACCGCTGCAATGCGGGACCGTTGGCTCGCGAGCCACCCAAAGTCCAAGCTTTACATAGACTTCGCCGACTTCCGCTTCCTGCGCGTCACCCCGCGCCGCGGTTTTCTCAACGGCGGGTTCGGCAAGGCGTTTCGCCTCACACCCGGCGACCTCGGCCTCTAGACACTTCGGGCGCGCCGCCCGATACTCACAGCATGAAACCGGTTCTCTCCCTCGCCGCCCTCGCGCTCGTCACGCTCGCCGCCTGCTCCGAGCAGGACATGTGCATCTATCGCGCGACGCAGGATCTCAAGACCGCCGAACGGCGGATCTCCACCTTGGAGGGCAACGTCGCGCGCGGCTATGCGATCCATCGGTCGCAGGAGCGCATCACCTACACGGGCGTGTGCTACGACAAGGCGGGCGATCCCTACGAATGCCCAAAGACGCGGTGGGAAACGGTCGAGACGCCGGTGTCCATCGACGTCCCGGACCAGCGGCGTCAACTGAGCGACCTTCGTGCGCAGATCCCGGCCCTGACCCGTGCTGCGGCGAACGCACAGGCGCAATGTCGGCAAGCCTATCCCGAGTGACCCCCACCGCCATCGTTCTCGGCGCCGCCGTCTGGGCGGGCGGCGTCCCCTCGCCCACATTGACCCGGCGCATCGAAACCGCGGCCCGCGCTTACCGCGCCAAACAGGTGGACCGGATCGTGGTCAGCGGCGGCGTCGGTCGTCACCCGCCGTCGGAGGCAGAGGTCATGGCCCGGGCGCTTCGCGACATTGGCATTCCGGACGCCGCGATCATCGAGGAGCCCACGGCGACCAACACGCTCGACAATCTGCGGCTTTCGCATAGGCTCATCCCCGAGGGCACACCCGTCGTCCTCATCACCGACGCCTATCACCAGCCCCGTGCACGGCTGGTCGCGCGGCGGCTCGGAATGAAGGCGACAAGCCTGAGCCCACCCCTGAAAGGTGCGAATCTCCGTCAGGTCGTCACGGGAAGCCTGCGGGAATTCCTTGCCTTTTGGTGGTATCTTTTCCGTGATTAACAGCTTCTGGATGCACAACCACTACGGGAAACCTTACCTTTCCGCTCCACCGGAGGTCTTGCACGAAACCCTGTGGCAGATAGAGTATCAGTACTGCCACAAACGTGAAAAAGCCCATGAGCCCCCTTCGGGAAAATCGCTGGGAAGATGCCGCCGCCTTCCGCCGTATGCGTTACGGTCTCGGGCTCTTGGGCTTCCTTTTGCCTTTCCTCCTGGCGCTAAGCGGACGATTGGTGGACGGGGTGGTTCAACCCACGATTTCGGATGTGTTCCACACCACCCAGCGCGATCTTCTGGTCGGCGGGCTGTCGGTGATCGGCGTCTTCCTCGCGGTGCACCGGGGATGGCGCCGACATCCGGGGCGGTGGGTTTCGCCCGACCTCATCGTTATTCTCGCAGGCATCGCGGCCATGGGGGTCGCGTTTTTCCCGAATGAAAGCACCGAGGTCGTAACGATGAGCCAAAAGGTTCTCGGCCTGACCTTCGCGCCGGTCCTGCATTACGCCGCCGCGCTTTTGCTCTACCTGATGATGTCCCTGACCTGTTTCCTGATCTACGCCCCCGATGCGGAGGGCGTGGAGCGGCGGTTTTACCTCTTGATGGGGCGGGTCATCTTTGCCTCGGGCATCATGGTCATGGTGCTCTCTGGCATCAAGAACAATACCGACGGCACATTTGCGCGCCTCATCATCGCGCATAATCTGGTTTTCTGGGACGAAAGCCTCGGGGTTTGGGCCTTCTCGGTGTCCTGGCTGGTAAAAGCCTGGCGCGACGAGGCGCGGCGAAAGGCGCGCGCTTGGCACCGGGGCGACACGCGCGCGCGTCCGGTCGGCGTTTGGCCGACCCGGCCCGGCAATGGTCCGCATCCCTATGACGGAAGCGGCCTCCCGCTTGCAGACCGTCCGATGAATGCTGTGAAGGGGCTTCTTGCTCCGCCCCGTCCGGTCCGCCCGACCGGTTTACCGGTGCAGATCGAAGCGCGAAATCGCCATCGTCGCGTCGTCGATCAATCCGCGCCAAAGCCCATGGCGACGGGTGATCGGGGCAGACGCCGGGCCTGAGGATCAGTCGAAGGTCTCGACCACGTCGTACATCACCGGCTCAAAGGTGCGACACAGGTCGTTGATCTTTCGGTTTCGCTCGCGCATTTCCGGCGTGCGCAGCATGGCCTGGAAATCCTGCCGCTTCTCCCATTGGGAATAATTGGCGATCCGCGTCTGCGCATCGTTCACGTGCAGACCGGCACCAAGAAACCCGGGCTGTTTCGAGACAAACTCGTCATAGGCCGCCGTCAGCAATTCGATGAGATCATCGCAATTTCCGGGGCTGGTTTCGAACGTCGTGATGACGGTCTGGCGATCGTCTGTTTTCTTGATCGTTGGCATCGACTGTCCTCCTTGCGATCAGCCTAAAGCGTTTCGCCCAAAACCTGAACCACCGGTTTTGGGCGGAACGCGTGAAACGCTCATATGTTGCGCTGCGCCCCGCCTCATCCCTGTCTCGGGAACAAGGCGGGACGCTTTAGCATCGGGCTTTCATATCCCCAAATTCAATCGAGAATTTCTTTCAGGATGTACATGAGCCGCGCCTTGGTCGAGGTTGGCCGCTTGTGCTTCTTGCGATACTTCGACGTCTTCTTCCCGTAATAGCGGTCATCCCAGTCATCATCGTCATGATACCTTTCGCGCCTGTCGTTTCGCGGGTCCGGGCGTGGCGGCGCAAATTCGTCGCGCGGCGGCGTGCCCTGCGGGTCTCTTGACTGCGCGGCCGGCTTGCGCATGGGGCGCTGAGGCTGCGCCGGAGCGCCCAGCACCACCGGGGCCCGGACAGTTTCGACGATGGTCTCCAGTTCGCCTTTATCGAGCCAGACGCCCCCGCAGACCTCGCAGCGGTCTACTGTGACGCCGTGGCGCGACAGGTGCTCCATTTCAATGGCACATCGGGGACAGATCATCGGGGCCTCCGCTTTGGTTTCGTCCTCCGTGAGATAGGAACGCAAAAGGCGGGCCGAAAGACCCGCCTCTCACGTCTGACTGTCCCGTGAGCAGGTGTCAGCGTACCACGTGCACCGCACATTTCGCATGGCGCACCACGCGAGCAGCCGTGGAGCCCAGGAAAATATCCTGGAAGCCCGGACGGTGCGAGGCGATGACGATACAGTCGCACCCGTTGTCGCGCGCGTATTCCACGATGGAGTGGCCCGCATGGCCTTCGATCACTTTGACCTCGACGTCCGCGTCGGTCGCGATCTTCTCGGACAGCGTTCGCTCGATATCGGTCAGGTTCTGCGCCATCTGCCCTTCGGGCAGGTATTGCGCGACGTAGGAGGGGATCTCCTCCACCACGTGAAGCGCGGTGATTTTTGCCCCCTCTTCGGCAATCGCGTGAGCGATCTCCAAGGCACCTTTGCTGTCGCGCGATTCGTCAAAGGCGATGGGGACGAGGACGTGTTTATACATCTGGGAATGCTCCTGTTCTGTGGCCGGAGTTTCGCCGGAACCTTAGGGTGCGGCCATGACCTAGGTCAAACGGCCGCACCCTTTGTTTACCATATCAGAACGGCAAGCCGACATAGTTTTCGGCAAGCGAGGCCCGGGCCGCTTCGCTTTCGAGGAAGTATTCCAGTTCGATGTTCTGGATCTTCCGGTCGAAATCGGGGTTGTCCGGGAAATTGTGCAGCATCGAGGTCATCCACCAGCTGAACCGCTGGGCTTTCCACACCCGGCGCAGCGCGGTTTCCGAGTAGCTGTCGAGCCCCGTGCTGTCGCCCTCGTCATAATGGGCCACCATCGCATGGTAGAGATAGTAGATGTCGGACGCCGCGGAGTTCAGCCCCTTGGCCCCTGTCGGCGGCACGATATGCGCCGCGTCTCCGGCCAGGAACAGGTTTCCGTAGCGCATCGGTTCGCAGACGAAGGACCTGAGCGGCGCGATGCTTTTCTCGATCGACGGACCGGTTTCGAGCTTGGCGGCCACATCTTCGGGGAGGCGTGCTTTCAGCTCGTCCCAGAAGCGCTCGTCCGACCAATCCTCGACCTTGTCGTCGAGCGGGACCTGCACGTAGTAGCGGCTGAGCACCTGGCTGCGCAGCGAACACAGGGCGAAACCGCGCTCGGAGCGGGCATAGATGAGTTCCGGGTGCACCGGTTTGGTTTCCGACAGGATACCGAGCCAGCCAAAGGGATAGACCTTCTCGTACTCGGTGATCTGGTCTTCGGGGATCGACTTGCGGCTGACACCGTGAAAACCGTCGGCACCGACGATGAAGTCGCAATCCACCCGGCACTTTTCGCCGTCCCTGGTGTAGGTAATGTAGGGCGCATCCGAGGTCAGGTCGTGCGGCTGCACATCCATGGCCTCGTGAATGACCTTGCCGCCCCGGGCTTCGCGGGCGTCATAGAGATCGCGGGTCACTTCAGTCTGGCCATAGACCATCACGGTATCGCCGCCGGTCAGACCCTTGAGGTCGATGTGATGCAGCCTGCCCATGTCGGAAATCTCGAACCCGTTGTGAATTTCGCCTTCCGCGTCCATCCGCTCGGCCACACCGGCTTCACGCATCAGATCGGTAAAGCCCTGCTCCAACACGCCCGCACGGATACGACCCAGCACATAGTCACGGGTCCGCCGTTCCAGAACGACGCTGTCGATGCCCTTAAGGTCGAGCAACTGGCTCAGCAACAGGCCCGAGGGGCCACCACCGATAATGCCGACTTTGGTTTTGATCGTGTTCGCCATGAGTTTCTCCTCCTATTGGCGGATGATCATACGGGGAGACGCGGAGGTTTGAATGGACCCATCCGCGAAAAACTTGTATGGATCGAACATGAGCGTGATCGAGACTTACAACCTGTTCGGCGAATATGCCGACCTGCCCGACGTGGTGCATTGCGAAACCATCGAAGTGCGCTCGGCCCTCCATAACTGGGAGTTGAAACCGCACCGCCACGGGCGACTGCACCAGTTCCTGATCCTGGACACCGGGCAAGCGGATGGGCGTTTCGATCAGGCCGAGGTGACCCTGGTGCCAGGCACCGTGTCGAACGTGCCGACGGGCTGCGTCCATTCCTACGTGTTCACCCCGGGATCGACGGGCTGGGTGGTCACGGTCGCGAGCGAGGTTCTGGACGAATGGCTGGCGGAGGGCGAAGGGCTTCGCCCCCTCCTGGCACGGCCCGCACAGATTGACCTGAACGACCGTATCCGCGCCGTGACCGAGGCGATTTTTGCCGAACACGAAGGGCGCGCCTTCGGGCGGGCCCATGCGCTGCGCGCACAGGTGGCTTTGCTCGCCGGTCTCGTGGCGCGGTCGATTGCCGAGGCACGCCCGACGGAACGGTCCGCAGACAGCACGTTGCAGCGGCGGTTCGAAGCGCTGGTCGAGGCGCATTTCACCGAACACCTGGCCGTCAAGGAATACGCCAACCGACTGGCGGTCACGCCCACGCACCTGAGCCGGGTCATGCGGCAGGCGACGGGACAACCGGCCTCGGCGGTGATCGAGGAGCGTGTGATCCGGGAAGCGCGGCGGAATTTGGCCTATTCGAACCTTTCCGTCTCCGAGATTGGCTATGCGCTCGGCTATCAAGACCCCGCCCATTTCTCGCGCGTGTTTTCCCGCGCAACCGGCGTGTCTCCCCGCGCCTTTCGCCAGCAGATCGAAGCCCGGTCGCCCTCGCGCACAAAATAGCAATGCGCCACCGGCATGCGCGCTTTGCTGCGCCAATGTATGGCGAACCGTATGTCGAAGGAACGCGCGACCGAGCAACCCAACAGGTCTCCCAAGACCCTCGCCGCGCCCGCGCCCACATCCCAAATGAAAGAGGGGCAGTCGCCCGCCCCTCTTTCCGGTCCAAAATATCCGGGCGACGCGGCCCAAAGCCCGCAGCGCAAATCCTCAGGCGGCACACTCCAGAAGCAAGGTGCCTGCGGCGGTGTTCGAAATCGGGATATGGTAGTTCCGCGTGATCTCGGTCACATCGTCGCCCAATGCCCCGCGCATCATCATCCACATCAGGAATTCGGTGCCCTGCGCGCCGGCCTTCTCGACCAGCTCCATCCGGGTGATCTTGGTCAGCTCTTCCGGGTTCGACACGATATTGTCGAGGCAATACTGGTCGAACTCCTTGTTGATGAACCCCGCGCGCTGGCCATCCAACTGGTGGCTTAGGCCCCCGGTCCCCAGGATCACGATTTTCGCATCCTCCGGGAAAGACTTGAGCGCCTGGCCCAGGGCCTTGCCGAATTCCAGCGCCCGCGCCAGCGTCGGGATCGGATGCTGCACCGTGTTGGCCGAAATCGGAACGGTCTTCGGCATATCCGGGTGATGCGGCGCACCGGGCCAGAACAGTTGCATCGGCACGACGAAGCCGTGATCGACCGCAAGCTCCTGGCAGGAGGTGATGTCGAAGTGATCGGCGACCATTGACTCGATGATATGCCAGCTCAGCTCGGGTGCACCGGGGAACGGGTCGAGCGCGGGAAGCCCCCAGCCTTCGTCCTCGTTGCGGTACTCATGCGCGGCCCCGATCGCGAAGGTCGGCATCCGGTCGAGGAAGAAACCAAGCCCGTGATCGTTGTAGATGTTGATGCAATAGTCGGGCTTGTTGTCCTTGATCCACTGATGAACCTTCGGATAGCCGTCGAAAAAGGGCTTCCAATAAGGATCGTCTTGCAGATTTTTCTGGATCGCATTGCCGACCGCCGGAATATGGGACGTGGTGATCCCGCCAAGAATTTTCGCCATGATGGGTCTCCCTTACGCCTGGCTCGCCAGGTATTCCTTGAATTCTTCGGTGGTCTTACCGGTCTGAAGCCCGCCTACGTCCTGCACAGACAGGCCGAAGATCCCGGCGAATTTCGCGAGGTAGTAGATGTTGCCGCCCGCGTCGATCAGGCCAAGCACATTGCGATCACGCACCGCTTGCTTCTGCTCGTCATTGAGGCCGTATTTCTCCATCCAGCCTTCCTCGTCCGCCTTGAAGCCTTCGCGGTTCTCGGCCTTGTTGAAGTCGTAGCACATCTTGTTCAGCGCATAGCCCTTCATGGCCTGCTTGCCGTCGAAGATCGTCGTGCCCGGAATGTCGATGTGGTAATCATAGCCCGGCATATCATGCATGGCCGTTCCTCCTTTATTGATCTGAGGTTGTTTCGCACGGGCGGGCGCGCGCAAATTTGACCTGAATCAAAACCGGCACCCATGGGCATTTTTTGAATGGCCTGAATGCAAAACTTATACCACTTTTGCCGGACCCTTCGACCTCAGGGCCAATAATACAAAGAAAAGACCCGCCTCCGAAACGCGGACGCGGGCCTCAAGGTCTTGTTTGGCTTAGCTTCGGGTTATGACACAGGATTGCCTCAGCGCGCCCAGTAGAGGCGCATCGGATTATCCACCAAGAGCTTTTGCTGTTCCTCGGCGCTCGGCGCGATCCGGGGAATGAAATCCACCAGGTTTCCGTCGTCCGGCATATGGCTCTTCATGTTCGGATGCGGCCAGTCGGTGCCCCAGAGCACACGATCCGGGAACCGCTTCACCACCTCGCGCGCGAAGGGCACGACATCGTCATAGGCAGGCGGGCCCTGAACCGAGAGACGCTCCGGGCAGGTCACCTTGGACCAGATGTTGTCATTGCGGTCCATGAGGTCGAGAAACCGCTGGAAATCCGGGTGATCGACGCCCTTCGCGACATCGGGGCGGCCCATGTGGTCCACCACGATGATCCCCGGCAGGCTTTCGAGGAAGGGCACCAGCTCTTCCAGGTCGGCTGCCTCGAAATAGACGACGATGGACCAGCCGAACTCCTGGATGTGCTCCGCGACCTCGGTGAAATGTTCGCGCGGCGTGGCGTCGACCAGACGCTTGACGAAATTGAAGCGCACACCACGCACCCCGGCGGCGTCCATTTCGGCCAGCTCTTCGCGGTTAATGTCGTGGCGCACGCTCGCCACGCCCCGCGCCAGGTCACCAGCCGTGCGGCAGGCATCCACCATCGCCGCGTTATCCTTGCCGTGGCAGGTCGCCTGCACGATCACATTGCGGGAAAACCCGAGGAAGTCGCGCAGCTCGTAGAGCTTGTCCTTGCCAGCGTTGCACGGCGTGTATTTGCGCTCCGGGGCGAAGGGGAACTCCGGGCTCGGGCCAAAGACGTGGCAATGCGCATCCACCGCCCCCTCGGGCAGTTTGAAGTCGGGCTTTTTCGGGTTCGGGTGGAAATCGAGCCAGTCGGCATCTTTGACTTGTACTTCGGTCATGTCAGTCTCCAAACACCTCGCCGTCCATCAGCTTGCGCGCGGTGCGCAGGATGGCGGCCGAGGCCGGGGTTCCAGTATCGTCGAGCTTGGCGATCACGGTCATTTCGCCGGTCGGATGTTCGATGGACAGCGCGCGTTCGCGGCCCTCGCCCGTCTCGGCCAGGTCATTGGCCGGGCTGCCTTCGAGCAGACAGGCGGTCGCCACGCTCACCGCGCCCAGCACGCCAATGGTTTTATGGCAGCGGTGCGGAATGAAGGTGCGCGTGTTGATCGCCCCGCCCGCTTTCGGCGCCGTGACCATCGTCATCTTGGGCACGGATTTCTCGCTCACATCCCCAAGGTTCATCATGGGGCCGCAGGCAAGCCGGATCGCTTCCAGCTTCCTGCGCAAGGCGTCGTTGGCTTCCAGGTCCTCGGGCGTTTCATCCCCGGTGATCCCCATGTCCGCGCCGCGCATCACGACACAGGGCATACCGTTGTCGATCATCGTGACCTCGACGCCTTCCACCGTGTCGACCACGTTGCCTGTGGGCAGGAGCGCGCCGCAGGAACTTCCAGCCGTATCCTGGAATTCCAGCGGAATGGCCGACGCCGTGCCTGGCACACCGTCGATGGCCGCCTCGCCCCGGTAGCTCACGACACCGCCCGGCGTGGCGACGCTCGCCACCGCCACCTGCCCGGTGTTTTCCATGAAGATCGTGACCTCGGTTTCGTCCCCCTTGGCCTCGATCAATCCGCGCTCGATGGCGAAGGGGCCGACACCGGCCAGCATGTTGCCGCAGTTTTGCTTGTCCGTGACGATGGGCTGATCGACGAAGACCTGCAAGAACAGGTAATCCACATCGACACCTTCGCGCTCGGATTTCTTCACCACGGCAACCTTGGCGGTCAGCGGGTCGGCCCCGCCCATCCCGTCGATCTGGCGCACATCCGGCGAGCCCATGACACGCAGCAGGAACGCATCGCGCGCCGCCGTGTCGCCCGGCAAATCATCGGCAAGGAAGAACCCGCCCTTGGAGGTTCCCCCGCGCATCCACATGCAACGCACACCTTCAGACATGGGCCGCCCCTGCTTTCCGGTCCAAAATATCCCGGGGAGGTCTGGAGGGGCAGCGCCCCTCCAGTTGGTCGTGGTGCGCCAGCGCCGCGAAACCAATTTCCTCAAACATACTTGAGGCCCTTCTCTTCCAGCCGGGGCCGCATGTCATAGATGTCGAGACCCAGCTCGCCCGCCTCGAACCTGACGCGTTTCGCGGCCTCGTTGGCCTCACGGTCCTGCGCCTTTTTCAGCACGTCCGCGGCTTCTTCGCGGCGCACACAAACGACGCCGTCGTCGTCCGCGACGATCACGTCGCCGGGGTTCACGAGGATGTCGGCGCAGACCACCGGCACGTTCACCGATCCCAGCGTTTCCTTGATCGTGCCCTGCGCCCCGATGTGTTTGGACCAGACCGGGAAGTTCATCTCGGTGAGGTCGCGCACGTCACGCACGCCCGCGTCGATGATCAGCCCGCGACAGCCGCGCGCCTGTGCCGAGGTTGCCAGAAGGTCGCCGAAGTAGCCCGCGTCCGAAGGGCTGATGGTGCCGAGGAGCAGCACGTCGCCCTCTTGCAACTGTTCGATGGCGACATGGATCATCCAGTTGTCCATCGGGGGCGCGAGGATCGTGGTGGCGCTGCCCGCGATCCGTGCGCCGGTGTAGATCGGGCGCATGTAGCTGTTCAGAAGCCCCTTGCGTCCCTGGGCTTCGTGCACGGTGGCCACGCCGCACTCGGCGAGGCCGTCGATCACCTTCGGGTCAGCGCGGTCGATGTTTTGAACGACGACGCCGGTGGTTCCGGGTTGAACGGTCATATCCCTGCCCCTCAGTCGAGTTCGTCGACGGTGCGCGGGAAGATGGCCTCGAAGCCCTCGGCATGGGTGGCTGCCTTGCCGCCCGCCTGACCGCCCGAGTTGCGGCGGAAATGGTTGCCGCGGTTCTCGGCCACGTTTTCGTAAAAGTGCCACAGGTGCTCTTGACCCTGCATGCACTGGATCGCGGCCCACTTGCGGTCCCAGACGTCCGAGATGTCGAGGAAGATGTTGGGTTTCCACTGCATCTGCTCGGTCTGGTGCGGCTCGAACAGGTATAGCTGCGGGGCACCCAGAACCTTTTCGCCCGGATTGTGGCCCCAAGCCTGCGCCATCATGCGGGTTTCCAACGCGAACTGGGTCGTGTTCATGTGGTCGGTGTTATAGGGGTCCCACTTGGAGTGCGAGAACATGAACTTCGGCTGCACCTTGCGGATCACATCGACCATCTTGTCCTTGTATTCGCGGGTGAACTCCAGCGGGTAGTCGCCCATATCGAAAAACTGAATGTCGTGGACCCCCAGCTCCTTGGCGGCGTTCTCGGCTTCCTTGCGGCGCTCGGTCTTGACCTTGTCCATGGTCATGCCGTCCTGCTTCCACAGCTTGGCGCTTTCCCCGCGTTCGCCGTAGGACAGGCAGACGACGGTGACATCGTAGCCCAGCTTGGCGTGTTTCGCGATGGCGCCACCGGCGCGCCAGACGAAGTCTGCGCTATGCGCCGAAATGACGAGGGCGGTTTTTTTGTCGGACATATGCGGTCTCTCCCAGATACCTGTTCTTCCTGCGCCCCATGCGTCCATGGGGGCCGTGCGGAACCGATGTAGTGAAGGGCGGCGGCGGTGACCATTTGAATCCCGCGCGAGCATCATAAATAATTGCTATAGTCGTGTGAGTGATAGAATCGCCCCGCAAAGGCCATGACCCTGAAATGACAGTCGATTTTCCAAATCTGCGCCATCTGCGTGCTTTCATGGAAGTTGCGGATGCGCGTGGCATCTCGGCAGCGGCGCATAAGGTGCACCTGAGCCAGCCTGCCGTGACGCAAGCGATCTCCGGCCTGGAGAAGCGGATGGAGGTCTCTTTGCTGGAGCGGCGGCCGGAAGGCATGTTTCCCACCGAGGCGGGGGCTGCGCTTCTGATCCGCGTGCGCCGAATGTTCGAGCATCTGGGACATGGCGGCGCCGTCGCGACCCGGATCGCGCGGCGGGAGGGCAAGCCCGTGGCCGACTTCCACCTGCGTGTCACGGCGGCGCAATTGCGGGCGCTCGTCGCCATTCGAGAGGCCGGGAACTTCAGCCTCGCTGCGCGACTTCTGGGAATTTCACAGCCCTCCATCCACCGCGCCGGGCGCGATCTCGAAAAGCTCTCCGGCATGACGATGTTCTCGGCGGGGCGACGCGGGATCGAGTTGACGCCGCAGGCCGAAGCCTTTGCCCGCGGGGTCAAGCTGGCGGAAGCCGAGTTACGGCAAGGGATGGATGACCTCACGCGACTGGCGGGGCGCGACAGCACGCGGATCACGGTCGGGTCCATGCCGCTTTCGCGCACGCAAATCCTGCCCGAGGCCATCGACGCCCTGCTCGCGGAAAGCTCCGGTGTCCAGATCCGCACCATCGACGCGCCTTACAACGAACTGTTGCGCGGGCTTCGGTATGGCGAGATTGACGTGCTAATCGGCGCCCTACGCGATCCGGTGCCCGTGGAGGACGTCGAGCAGATCCCGCTGTTCGAGGATCGGCTCGCCGTCGTGGCCGGGCCGGCGCATCCCCTTGCCACGCGGATCGGCGTGACGCTGGACGAGATGCTCGAATACCCGTGGATCGCGCCGCCGAAGGAAACGCCGGGGGGCTCCTATCTCTACCGCACGCTCAATATCGGCGCGCTGGATCGGTCCCCGGTGCGGATCGTTTCGTCTTCGATGGTGCTGGTGCGCGGCCTTTTGCGGCGGGGCGATTACCTGACCATCCTGTCGCCCTACCAAGCCGCGGTGGAAATCGCTCACGGTGATATGGTGCGGCTCGACATCGACCTGCCGGGAAGCGCGCGCCCGATTGGGCTTACGACCCGCACGGGTTGGGTTCCGACGACCACGCAGGCAAGGTTCATGGAGTTGATGCAGGACGCCGTCGCGTCGATGATCGCACCCAGCCTATACCCAGAATGAATAGGATTTCGGGGCAATGAATTTCACTTCCCGGGCGCCCGTCCCTATCTCCATGTATACATGAATGACACGCTTCAGCCCTCCCCGGTGCGCACCGCACCGCGTCACGTCGCCCTGATCGGGTTCGGCGAGGCTGGGGCTGCGTTGGCGGAGGGGTGGCGCGACACGGGCGTTAACGCGACGCTTGCCGCCTACGACATCAAGGCCGCGAGCGCGGACAACACCCTGTCGGACGCGATGTGGGCGCGCTACGACGCCTTCGGCGTTGAGGGACGCGACCGGATCGAAGACGCGCTCGCAGGTGCCGATGCCGTGTTTTCGCTCGTGACAGCGGATCAGGCGTTGCGAGCGGCCGAAGATGCCGCACCGCACTTGGGTCAGGATGTGCTATATTTCGATTGTAATTCCTGCGCGTCCGGCACCAAGCAGGCGGCGCGCGATGTTGTCGAGGCGCGAGGTGCGCATTACGTAGATACGGCGATCATGTCGCCGATCCGGCCCAAGCGCCACGAGGCACCGGTATTGGTGTCGGGACCACACGTCCGGGCGGCGACGGAGACGATGGAAGCGCTTGGGATGACGCCGGGGTGTGCTGGCGACGAGGTCGGCATGGCCTCGGCCACGAAAATGCTGCGCTCGGTGATGATCAAGGGGATCGAGGCGCTGACGCTCGAATGTATGCTCGCGGCCCGTGAGGCTGGCGTGGACGGCAATGTGGTGGCCTCGCTCGACGGCTCGATGCCCGGTTGGGACTGGGCAAGCCGCGCGGCCTACAACATGGAACGCAGCACGACCCACGGGGTTCGCCGCGCGGTCGAAATGCGCGACGTGGCACGGACGGTCGAAGACCTTGGCATCGCGCCGCGCATGGCAGCGGCCACCGCCGAATGGCAACAGGATATGGGTGACCTGGGACTGGATTTCGATCAGTCCCCCGGCACCGATAGCTATCAAGACAGGGCGGACGCGATCCGCGACGCCCTGCGTAACGCGAACAGGAGGATACCATGACGGAGAAAGCATACGAGGATATTCCCGGCACCTTCGTCTTTGACGCGGACCGGTCTCGGCAAGGTTACTGGCTCAACCAGTTTTGTATCTCGCTGAGCAAGGAAGTGAACCGGCAGGCGTTCAGGGACGACCCAGAGGCCCATATGGCCAAGTTCAAGATGACCGAAGACCAGAAACAGGCCGTGCGCGACCGCGACTGGAACGGGCTTTTGGCACTGGGTGGCAACATCTACTACACCTCGAAACTCGCGGCCTTCGACGGCATCGTGTTTCAGGATCTCGCCGCGATGATGAGCGGCATGACGCGCGAAGACTACCGCCAGATGATGGTGGACGGCGGACGCTCGGTCGAGGGCAACCGCTACAAATCTGAATGGGAGAAGAAATAATGGCCAAGATCACAGCAGGCATCGCATGTTCTCACGTGCCCGCCATCGGCGTGGCCATGGACCAGCACATCACCGAGCAACCCTATTGGCAACCGGTGTTCGAAGGCTTCGAGTTCAGCCGTGAGTGGAACAAGAAGAACAAGCCGGACGTGGTGTTCCTTGTCTACAACGACCATTGCACCGCCTTCGATGCGAGCTGCATTCCGACCTTCGCCCTGGGCTGTGCGGCGGAGTTCACGCCCGCCGACGAAGGTTGGGGCCCGCGCCCGGTGCCCGTGGTCAAAAACCACCAGGAGCTTGCCTCGCATATCGCGCAGAGCCTGATCCTCGACGAATTCGACATGACCATCATGAACGAGATGGACGTGGACCACGGGTTGACCGTGCCACTGTCGGTGATGTTCGGGGACAAGACGCCGGAAGACGATTGGGGCACGCTGGTGATCCCGCTCGCCGTGAACGTGGTGCAGTATCCGGCCCCGACCGCGAACCGCTGCTACAAGCTCGGCCAGTCGATCAAGAAGGCCATCGAAAGCTGGCCCGAGGACATCAACGTCCACATCTATGGCACCGGTGGCATGTCCCATCAGCTTCAGTCAGAGCGCGCTGGCCTGATCAACGCGACCTGGGACCAGCAGTTCATGGACATTCTCGTCAACGAGCCGGAAAAAGCCCGCCAGATCGACCACGTCGAGTTTCTGCGTGAAACCGGTTCGGAAGGCATCGAGATGGTGATGTGGCTTGTCATGCGCGGTGCGCTGGAAGAGAAAGTCACGGAAGTGCACCGTCACTACCACGTGCCGGCCTCGAACACGGCGGTCGGGCACCTGATTTTGGAAAACCACGCGTAAGGAGACGTTCATGCGTATTTGTGTCGCCGGGGCCTACGGGGCCTTCGGGATCAAACACCTCGACGCGCTGGCCAACATTCCCGGGGTCGAAGTGACCTCGGTTATGGGGCCGACGCAGGAGAAAATCGACGCGCTCGCCAAGGAGCGCGGGATCGGCCACGCCGCTACGACACTGGAAGAGTGCGTGGCGCGCGATGACGTGGACGCGGTGATCCTCGCCACGCCCACGCAGATGCACGCCGATCAGGCGATCACCTGCATGGAGGCTGGCAAACCTGTGCTGATCGAGATCCCGATGGCGGATTCGCTCGAAGACAGCCAGCGGGTCGTGGACAAGCAGGAAGAAACCGGTGTGCTGGCAATGGCCGGCCAGGTGCGTCGTTTCAACCCCTCGCACCAGTGGATCAAGAACAAGATCGACGCGGGCGAGTTGAAGGTTCTGCAGATGGACGTGCAGACCTATTTCATGCGCCGCACCAACACCAACGCCAAGGGCGAGCCACGGAGCTGGACCGATCACCTGCTTTGGCACCATGCCTGCCACACGGTCGACCTGTTCCAGTACCAGACCGGCGAGACCGTGTCAGAGGCCTTCGGACTTGAAGGTCCGCATCACCCGGAGCTCGATATCGCGATGGATATGTCGATCGGGATGAAGACGCCGAAGGGGGCGATCTGCACCCTGTCGCTGTCGTTCAATAACGACGGGCCGTTTGGCACGTTCTTCCGGTATATCTGCGACAACGGAACCTATATCGCCCGTTACGACGACCTGTTTGACGGCAACGAAGAGCCGATCGACCTGTCCGGTGTGGCGGTGTCGGACAACGGGATCGAGCTGATCGACCGCGAGTTCATCGAGGCGATCCAGGAAGGTCGTGATCCCAATGGTTCGGTCGCACAGGTGCTGCCCGCGATGGCGACGCTCGACAAGATCGAGAAAAGCTTCACCTAAAGCGTTCCGCCAAAAACCTGAATCACTGGTTTTTGGCGGAACGCGTGAAACGCTCATATGTAGGGCCGCGCCCCGCCTCATCCCTGTCTCAGGAATAAGGCGGGACGCTTTAAGGGTTTGCGCTGCGGCTTCGCCGCATCGCCGGGGGCCGCGCTTCGCGCGGCCCTTTTGTTCGAGCGCGCCTGCGGCGCGATTTTTGCATGTTTTGCACGATGAAGACCCGGGACTGGATCAGGCCGATCAGCGGGCCGGTTGGATCAGGATCGCCCGGAAATCGTTTACGTTGGTTCCCGTCGGCCCTGGCACGAAGAGATCACCGAGCGTATCAAACGCGGAATAGGCATCGTTGTCGGCCAGGAGAGCCGCCGGATCTTTGCCCGCCGCGCGCAGTCTCCGGGCGGTCGTGCCGTCCGCGAAGGCGCCCGCGTTGTCCTCGGAACCGTCGATGCCGTCCGTATCGGCGGCAAGTGCCGTGATCCCGGCGACACCTTCGATGTCCAAGGCAAGGGACAGCAGAAACTCGGAGTTCCGCCCGCCGCGTCCCTGCCCTTTCAGGGTCACGGTGGTTTCGCCACCCGAGAGGATCACGATTGGCGCGGCGAATGGTCTGTTCCGGCTCACCACTTCGCGGGCAATCGCACCATGCACCCGCGCCACGTCCCGCGCCTCGCCTTCGATGGCGTCCGAGAGGATGACGGCGGGAAGGCCTGCCGCCTCTGAACGGGCGGCGGCGGCTTCCAGAGAACGAGACGCAGAGGCGATGACGGTGACCTCGTTGCGGGCGAAGGCCGGGTCGTCCTCGGTCGGTGGCGCGGCCCGCGTGATTGCCTCGATAATGGCGTCAGGCAGGTCGATGTCGTAGGTACGGAGGGCCGCGAGCGCCTCTGTCGGTCCTCTCGGGCCCGGCACCGTCGGACCAGAGGCAACCTCACAGGGCGCGTCGCCGGGCACGTCCGAGACGATCAGCGATACCACTTTCGCAGGGTAGGCCGCGGCGGCAATGCGCCCGCCCTTGGTTCGCGAAAAGCATGTGCGGATCGCGTTCATTGCCGAAATCGGTGCGCCAGAGGCGAGAAGCGCCTCGTTCAGAATTTGCTCGTCAGCAAGGGTAAAGCCTTCGGGAGGCGCAGGCAGGAGGGCCGAACCGCCCCCGGTGACAAGTGCCACGACGAGGTCATCCTCGGTCAAGCCCGAGACCGCGTCGAGGATCGCCTGCGCGCCCGTTTCGCCCGCCGCATCGGGGACAGGATGGGCGGCTTCAATGACTTTCAGGGTCTCACAGGGCGCGCCGTAGCCATACCGCGTGACGATGACCCCCGAGAGGTCTCCCGACCATTGCGCCTCGAAGGCCTGAGCAAGTTGGACCGCGCCCTTACCGGCACCAATCACAACGGTTCGGCCTTTCGGCGGCGCAGGCAAATGCGGTTGGATCGCGCGGGCCGGATCGGCTGCGTCGATGGCAGCATCGAACAAGTCGGACAGGAAGGTTTTCGGGTCTTGCATGGTCAATCTGGCCTCATATTGACGTGCACGTGATAGGTCCCGCGTGTGAACTGGTGGTTTCCCACCATTTGCGACTGGCGCATATGTCTCTAGGTTAATCCTTGCTTCGTGTTATCCGGTTTTGTGAGTGGTTCGATCTCGGAAACACGAATTTGGAGCTCTTCGGTGACTGGCTTACCGGTCTTCTGTTTTCGGTCACGCAACACCCATTCAGATTTCTTTCCCTGTCTCGGAGAGCTCCACATCCCTCTGCCCCGGCCGCAAGGCCGGGGCAATTCTTTTACTCTTTCACATAAGGCTTGCCATCTGCGGCTGGCGGGCGCGAGCGGCCTACGAGCCCGGCAACCACGATGATCGTGGCGATGTAGGGTGCCATGGCGAGGAATTCAGACGGAATCGGCGTGTTGAGCAGCGCTAGCTTTCGCTGGATCGAATCCGCGAAGCCGAAGATCAGTGCGGCCGACAAAGCTCCGACCGGGTGCCAGCGCCCAAAGATCATGGCCGCCAGCCCGATGTAGCCGCGTCCGTTGGTCATGTTCTCCTCGAACCGCCCGACATTGCCGAGGGTGAAGAATGCCCCGCCGAAGCCCGCAACCATCCCCGCGATCGTCACATGGACGTAGCGGGTCACATAGACGTCCACGCCCAGCGTGTCGGCGGCGCGAGGGTGCTCGCCCACGGCACGCGCGCGCAACCCGTTCTTCGTGTAGAACAGGTAATAAGTCGCGATCCCGACTAGGATGAACGCCCCGTAGACAAAGAGGTTCTGGTCGAAGAGCATCGGCCCAAGCACCGGGATGTCGGACAAGAAGGGGATTTCCCATTGCCGGAACACCTTGGCGTTGTTGAGGAAACGGTATTCGGAAAAAACCTGGGATGACACGTAGGACGTCACGCCGAGGACAAAGAGGTTGATCACCACGCCCGCGATGATCTGGTCCATGCGGAAGGTCACCACGAGGACGGCGAGCAGGAGGCCGAAGCTGCCACCCACGAGTATGGCGGCGACAAGGCCGATCCATCCTCCCAAGAGCGAGCCTATGAGCGCCCCGGCGAAAGCGCCCGCGAGAAGCATCCCTTCGATGGCGATGTTCACCACCGCGACCCGTTCCGACATGACCCCCGCGAGACCGCCCAAGGCTATCGGGACCGAGGCAAGCACGGCGGCTTGCAACATGGAGGTCAGGTTGAAGGCCTTGCCTGCCGTGGCCCAGACGAGGAAGGCCATGACCAAGATGGCGAGGCCAACGCCAAGCGACAGGGAGGTCCAGCGCGCGCCGCCCTGGAGGAACTGGCGCACCCCAAGGAACGCAAGAAGTGCCGCGGCGACGTAGTTGAACGCGCCGGGCACCACGAGATCGGGGATCTGGATGGCGTCGCGGCGCGTGGTCAGGCGGAAGGTCGCGCTTTCCCCCGGCACCACGTGCAGGACGAAGATCACCAGGAGTGCCAGCGCGATCAGGATACCGCCCATGATGCGGGCCTTGCGCGCGGCCACGCTGTCGAGTTTCTGCGCTTGGGTCTGGTTGGTCATGGTCACGTCGCTCATGCCGCATCCTCCTTCTTCGAGGAGCGCCTAAAGCCCCATGGGAAGATGGCGCGCACCAGGAGAGGCGCGGCGATGAAGACGATTATCAAAGCCTGGATGATGCCGATCAGGTCGATGGAGACGCCCGCATCGACCTGCATCTGGCGCCCGCCCGCCTCCAGGCCACCGAAAAGAATACCAGCAAACAGGATGCCGACGGGGTGGGACCGGCCCAAAAGCGCCACGGCGATGGCGTCGAAACCGATGCCCGCCGAGAAGCCCGGAGAGGCCCGGCCAAGGACGCCCGTGATCTGCGCGGCGCCCGCGAGGCCCGCAAGCGCGCCGGCCGTGGCCATGGCAAGCACGATGACGAGCGACGCCTTCATCCCGGCGTAGTTCGCGGCGGACGGGTTTTCACCGGAAGTCCGGAAGGCGAAGCCGACTTTCGACCGGAAGAGCAACCACCAGATGAAGGCAACCGCCAGAAGCATCACGAAAACACCTGCGTGCAACCGGAAGTTCGGGCTGATCCAATCCAGAAGCTGGGGGAGCCTGGCGCTGTCCGGGACCGATTTCGAGATCGGGTCGGAGCGACCTTCGCGCTGGATCCATGGCTGGCGCAGTAGCCAGTTTAGCAATTCGAAGGAGATCAGGTTGAGCATGATGGTGGAGATCACCTCATGCGCCCCGGTCGTGGCCTTCAGGATACCTGCGATGGCCGCGTAGCCCGCTCCCACCGCGGCACCGATGAGAAGCGTGAGCGGCAGGTGGATGACCATGGGAAGGAAATCGAGCGAGAAGCCTGCAATCACGGCGGCCAGACCGCCCATGAGAAGCTGACCTTCGGCGCCGATGTTGAAAAGACCCGCCCTGAACCCGAGCCCAAGGCCAAGACCTGCGAGCACCAGTGGCACAGCGGCGGTCAGGGTTTCGGACCAGGCCGACAGCGAGCCGACCGAACCGACGGCGAGCGCCACGAAGCTGCGCCCGATGGTCGGGATGTCCACGGCGGTCGCGAGCATGATGAGCGCCCCGAAGACGAGCGCGACCACGACCGCGAACAGTGGCACGATCACCAGGTCTTCGAAATCATCGCGTCCGTGCGTGGTGCGCGCCATGAGGCTGCGCATCTTTTCGTTCACGCTCTTGAGGTCTTTATGTTCGCTCATGCGGCGTCCTCCCCGAATGAACCGGCCATGGCAAGGCCCACCGTATTACGATCCGCTTTCCCGTCCGTGTTGTCGAATTCGGCAACGATCCTGCCATCATACATGACGTAGATGCGGTCAGAGAGACCGAGCACTTCGTCCAGTTCGGACGACACGATCAGAACCCCGTCGCCCTCGTCCCGGCTGCCAATGAGCCGCTCGTGGATATACTCGATGGAGCCCACATCGACGCCGCGCGTGGGTTGCGAGGCGACCACGAGCTTGGTTTCACGTTCCAATTCGCGGGCCACCACCATTTTTTGCTGGTTGCCCCCCGAGAGCGAACCGCCGGGCAGAAAAACCGACGGCGTGCGCACGTCGAAGTCGACACAGTAACGCGCGGCGGTTTCCGCAACCTTCTGCCAGTCGATGGCCCAGCCTTTGGAGTATTCGGGCGCGTAGTAATTGTTGAGAACCATGTTCTCGGCAATGGTGAAGCTATCGACCATGCCAGATTTGTGCCGATCTTCCGGGATATGCGCCATGCCCATCTTGTGACGCTCACGCACCGAGGCATGGCTGATGTTCTCGCCGTCGAAGGTGATCTTGCCAGAGGCGATGCGCTCCAGCCCGGTGATCGCTTCGACAAGCTCGGTCTGGCCATTGCCCTGCACGCCGGCGACCCCCACGACTTCGCCCGAGCGGACGGTTATGGAAACATTGTCGAGCACCCGGTCGTCGGTTTCATCCAGCATCGAGACGCCTTCCAGCTCGAGCATGGTGCGGCCCGGCGTGGCGGTGTTCTTTGCGGTGGTGAAGCTGACCGGGCGGCCCACCATCATTTCGGCGAGGTCGGCTTCGGTCAGGTCCTTGGGGTAGCCTTCGCCGGTAATCCGGCCTTGGCGCAGCACGCTGACACGGTCGGAGATTTCGAGGATTTCATGAAGCTTGTGCGTGATGAAAACAATCGCCTTGCCCGCTTCCTTGAGCGTGTTCACGATCCCGAAAAACTCGTGCACTTCCTGCGGGGTGAGCACCGCGGTCGGTTCATCCAGGATGAGAACATCCGCGGAGCGAAACAGCACCTTGAGGATCTCGACCCGCTGCTGGATGCCAACGGAGAGCTCCTCAATCAATTCGTCGGGCGGCACATGCAGCCCGTATTTCTCGTTGATTTCCTCGACCTGACGCCGCGCGCGTTTCATGTCGAGATAGCCCATCTTGCCGGTGGGTTCGACACCGAGCACGACGTTTTCGGCGACAGTGAACACCGGGACCAGCATGAAGTGCTGGTGAACCATGCCGATGCCCGCTTCGATCCCGTCGCCGGGACCGTCGAATTCGACCGGCTTTCCGTCGACCAGGATCTGCCCCTCGTCCGGCGAATACAGCCCGGACAGCATGTTCATCATCGTGGATTTGCCCGCGCCGTTTTCACCCAGAAGGCCCAGCACTTCGCCAGCACGAATGGTCAGGTTGACGTTGTCATTGGCGACAACAGAGCCAAAGCGCTTTGTTATCCCGCGCAGTTCGACGTCCATTCCGTATCCCCAATCGGATAAAAGAAAAAACCGCCGCCGGAGATACCGGCGGCGGTAACGATCGGCTTACTCGCCGACGGTGATGGAGCCGTCGATTATGCCGGCCTTCACGGCCTCGATTTCGGCTTTCAGCTCTTCCGGCACGTCGCTTTCGAAGGCGCCGTAGGGGGCAAGACCCACGCCTTGGTTTTCAAGCGTCCCGACGATGAGACCGCCCTCGAACTCATCGCCCATGGCCATGTCGATCACCTGGGTCACGGTGGAGTCCATACGCTTGAGCACGGAGGTCAGGTAGACGTCCGCATTCTCCGGGTCGGTCTGGGTCTGGTCCGCGTCCACGCCGATGATCTTGAGCTCATCGGTGCCGATTTCGGCCGCCAGCGTGGCGGAGCCGAGGCCCACGGGACCGGCAACCGGCATCACGATGTCCGCACCTTCGTCGTAGAGGTTCTGGGCGAAGGCACGGCCGTCATCAAGGCTGTCGAAGTTGCCGGTGAAGAGGCCCTCGGAGCTTTCCGGGTTCCAACCCAGAACCTGCACATCGGTGCCCTTCTCGGAGTTGTGGTAATTCACGCCGTGGACGAAGCCGTCCATGAAAGCGGTCACCGGCGGAATGTTGATCCCGCCGAAGGTCCCGACCACGCCGGTTTCGGACATGCCAGCGGCAAGGTAACCCGCAAGGAACGCGCCCTGATCGGTCGCGTAGACCTGACCCAGTACGTTGTCGATGGTCGGGTCATAGGCGAAGTCCACGATCGAGAACTTCTGCTCTGGGTTGGCTTCGGCGGCGGTCTTCGTCGCGTCGCCCATCAGGAAGCCGACGGTGATGATGATGTCGCAACCACCTTCGATCAGCGAGTTCAGGTTGGCTTCGTAATCGGTCTCGGCCTGACTTTCGAGGAAGCGGCCCTCAATCTCTTCGTTGGCCGCCATCGCGTCCTGCACGCCTTTCCAGGCGGTCTGGTTGAAGCCCGCGTCGTCGATACCGCCGGTGTCAGTAACCTGACAGGCCGTGAACGCAGATGCACTCATAACAGTCCCCGCGAGAAGCGCGGCGGCAAGCCCGGTCCGGGCCGTGATTTTGTTCAAAAACGTCATTGAAACCTCCATGTCGGCAGCGCCAGACGTAAAGGCGCGGCAGGTTGAAAATCTATTGGGTAGGCCAGCGCAGCCTTGTGGCGGCGATTCCCCCTCGTCGTATCGCACTGCCTTGCCGCAACTTTTGCAAGGTCTTTGATGTGTTTTGATTTTTTCTCAGGAATTGACCCAACGTTCAAAAATTGGCCTGGCCTGGCGACTGCCGCTTTCTTCGTCTCCGTGTTTGTCGGGCGAGCGACCCGCAAAACGGGTCGCGGCACCAGGATGCCAAACCGGCGAGGTCGGGCAAAGTTCGGGGGAATTCAAGGACTTTAGGGAGATCGTTTTGGAAATGGCACGGGTCACCTGAACCGGAGGGACTCCGGTTGACCGGATCGGCTACGACGAGATCGTCGATCAGGCGGACAGCGAAACGGGCATTTCGAAGGCTCGGCGTGCTTGACGCGGCGGAAAACGTTTTTTCGGAGACATACGGCGATCCAATCGGTGGCGCTCGCAACTTTGACCGCCCCGGTGGAGGCCGTCGATGGGCTGGGGACCGAGTGCGATCCTGAAAGCGATTGACTGCGCGTCAGCCCAAGGCGGCTTCCAGATCATCCAGCAACGACGGCAGCGCCACGATATCGGATGCCGACCCGTATGCGTAGAAATCCGGACGCACGAGGATCGCCGCGCGTCCGGTTTCCGCCAGCACGGCCGCAAGACGCCCTTCGTGTGCGGTTATGGGAACGACACCGAGCGCGGCGAGGCGCTTTTCCTGCGCGGGAATGATCTGCGCGCCCGGCCTGAGCAAGAGCGCGAAGGCGCGTCCCGTCAGGTCATCAAGCCGATGTGCGCCAACCTTGTCATGCGGCATGAGCCGACCGGCGACCGGGTCCTTGTCGCGCAGAAGTCCGCCGGAAAGATCCGGCGGCTTGACCTGCGGCGGTCGCTCCCCCCTCAGCAGGGACGCATCCCGGCCCGCAGCAGAAGCGGGATCGGTCATGCACAGCAATTCATCCACTTTCAATGACGCTTGGATCAAAGCTTCGACATGCGGGGCACGGGCCGGCTCATAGCTGTCGAGCAGCGTATCGGGCGATGTGCCTTTCAGCACCCGGTCAAGAAGCCAACTCAACATCCAAACGTCCCGCAAGTCGGAACTCATCCCCTGCCCCGAAACGGGAGGAAGGAGATGCGCCGCCTGGCCCGCGATCAGGAGCCGACCGCGCCGCCAGCCGCGCGCCAGCCGGGTTTGGAAGGTGTGAACGTCATGTTGCAAGAGCACTCCATCGTCCGGCGTCATCCAGTCCGACAAGAGCCGCCAGACGGCCTCGGGCCGCGCAAGACCCTCCGGGTTTTCGCCGGGCAACACCATGAATTCCCAACGCCTGTTCTTCACACCGGCCGGCAACAGCCGTGTCGGCCGCGCAGGATTGCACCACTGCGCCGCGTCGGGGAGGTCGAGGTTCGGTGCGGTTGGCTCCACATCGACGACGAGCCAGTCCTGATCACCCCCGAAGTCCCGCCATTCGGACCCGATGGCCGCGCGGGTTATGGAGGCGGCCCCGTCCGCACCAACAACGAAGCGCGCGGTCAGCAGGCGCGGTTTTTCGGCGCTGGTCGTGGCTGCGTCCTGATCGAAGGGGGCAAGCGTAATCTCGGCATGGTCGCCCCTTTCTTCGACCGCGAGGGCCTCGAACCCGAGCCGCCGGACGAGGTGCTCATGCCGGGTCAAACGGTCTTCCAGAATGCGCTCCAAGGCGTGTTGGTCTAAGAAGAAGCCGCTTGGCCCGCCTGATATCGACGGGCGGGACTCGTCAAAATCGTGCAACACCTGCCACGTGGCGGAATACCAGGTGAAATGTCCCATCGGGCGAGAGATTTTGTCGACCTCGTCGGCAAGTCCCATGGCGTAGAACATGCGTTTGATCTCGTGATCATACTCGACGGCGCGTGACCGCGGACGCGCCTCGGCATACCGATCGACGACGGCCACGCGATGCCCCGCGCTGAGCAACTGTTCAGCCAGTACTTTGCCCGTAAGGTCATATCCTATTATGGCCACGTCGACTTCGGTCATGGACCCTCCCGGACTTGATTTGACTCGAGGCTCCCGCAGGCCACGAGGCGCAAATGGACCAGCGCCCCGTCCCCCGGCCTTTGGCTCATGTTTTACCCTATCAGATCGCCAAACCGAATATCAGGCCCTCGCGGTCGATGCGACGCCCTGACGGGCTCCGACGCTGCGTTCCCAGCCATTGAACCTTCCCATTGGTCGCATATGGTGAACGATACACGCGAAGACATCACGATCGAAATCCCGGAGCGCACATAATGAGCGAAGTGACCGAAGGCCAGGAACTCTGGCGTGCCACCGAGGCGCGCAAACAGAGGGTCGGAACCACGAAATTCCTGAACTGGCTCGCCAAGACACGGGGCAAGAATTTCAATGATTACTGGGGCCTTTGGCAATGGTCGGTCGATGATCTGCCGGGATTCTGGACCGCCATCTGGGACTACTTCGATGTCATACACGACGGCGAGATCGAAGAGGTTCTGACCGACGATCCCATGCCGCGCACCCGCTGGTTTACCGGAACCAAGCTGAACTACGCCGAGCACGTGTTGCGAAACGAGACAAACGGCGACCCGGATCGAACGGTGATCGAATACACCTCGGAAGCCCGGCCTGATCTGAAGGCGCTGTCCTGGGCCGAGCTTGGCGCCGCCGTGCGCAAACTGGCCACGAAGCTGCGCGACATGGGGGTCGAGCCGGGCGACCGGGTCGTGGCCTATATGCCGAACATCCCCGAGACGTTCATCGCCATGCTCGCCACCACCGCGATTGGCGCGACGTGGTCCTCGGCCGCGCCGGAGTTCGGGGCGCAAACCGTGATCGACCGGTTCGGCCAGATCGAACCGAAGGTGGTCTTCGCGGTGAACGGCTACCGTTATGGCGGCAAGGATTTCGACCGGACCGAGGAGCTTGGCCGTATCCTCGAGCATTTGCCCACGGCCGAAAGGCTCGTCCTGCTCGATTATCTGCCCGATGCAGGCGCCCCCGCCTTCGTGGGCGAGGTCATCGGCTGGAACGACATGTTCACGGGCGAAGATGTTGCGCGGGACCAGTTCGAATACACCCGGGTGCCCTCGGACCATCCGCTATGGATCCTGTTTTCTTCCGGCACCACGGGCCTTCCCAAACCTATCGTTCAGGGCCACCACGGTATCGTCGTCGAGCATCTGAAATCCAGCACCTTCCACCTGGACATGCACGAAGACGCGGTGCAATTCTGTTACTCCACAACCGGTTGGATGGTCTGGAACACGCTGATGATGGCCCCGATGCTGAACGGGCGCGTCGTGTTGTATGACGGTCATCCGACCTATCCAGATGCCGGCTACCTGTGGGATCTGATGGCACGGACCGGCGTCACGACCTTTGGCGTGTCGCCGACGTTCATGTCGCTGACGCGCAGCCAAGGCATCCGTCCGGGCGAAGACTTCGACATGTCGGCGCTTGAGACCATCTTGCTCACCGGCTCGCCCTCGACCCCGGAAATCCTCGCCTGGATTCATGACGCTGTGAAGTCCGATATCTACGCCACGTCACAGTCGGGGGGGACCGAGTTCTGCTCGGGTCTGCTTGCAGGCACTCCCCTGCTCCCCGCCAATGCGGGCGAAATCCAGGCCCCGGCGCTCGGCACCGATGCGGTCGCCTTCAACGAGGCGGCACAGCCCGTGGTGGGCGACGTGGGTGAGTTGGTGATCCGCCAGCCCATGCCCTCCATGCCTTTGTTTTTCTGGGGCGACGACACCTTTGAACGCTACATCGGCAGTTATTTCGACACCTACCCTGGCATTTGGCGCCACGGCGACCGGGTCCGCTTCAACGAGACCGGCGGATCCTATGTGCTGGGCCGCTCCGACGCGACGCTCAATCGCTTTGGTGTGCGGATCGGCTCGGCCGAGATTTACCGCACCATCGAAGGGTTCGAAGAGATTGCCGACAGCTTGATCGTCTGCATCGAAGAGGCCGATGGTGGGTATTTCATGCCGCTCTTCGTCGAAATGGCCAAGGGGCTGAGCCTGACACCCGAGATCGAGAAAGAGATCGTGCGCCGGTTGCGGTCCGAACGGTCGCCGCGCCATGTCCCCGACGTGATCGTGGAAGCCCCGGAGATTCCGACGACGCTCACCGGCAAGAAGATGGAGGTGCCGGTGCGCCGGATGCTTATGGGTGAAGAGGCCGACAAGGTGGCATCAAAAGACGCGACGAAGAACCCGGCCGCGGTCGACTGGTTCGCGGCCTATGCAAAACGCCGCTTGGCCGAAAAAACCTGAGGTATCGCCGCGTCTCACGGGCTTTCACATTGCGCAGACTTGCCACCTTCAGGGCCAAAGGGCGCAGCTGGTCATTTGCTGGGCTTTGCCGACGTCAACTGGCTAGCTGTGGCAAGAGCTCGTCGATATGGGTTTCGATGAAATCCGCGGCGCGAAGGACGGCCGGAGTGGCGCGGGTGTCTTCCGGGAGGATCAGGAACCATTGCCGCAGGAGTGGCAGCCCCGCCATGGGCAGCGTTGAAAGCCGGCCCACATCCAGTTCGTCAGCCACCGTATGCGCCGAGATCAGTGCCAGCCCCAATCCGCTCATCACTGACTGTTTGATGGTCTCGTTCGAAGCCATTTCGATGGTCGACAGCTCCGTTTCCGCGCCGATATCCGCCAGGAACCGATTGGCGAGAATACGAGTGCCGGAGCCACGTTCGCGCATGACGAAGGTTTCTCCGACAAGATCACCCGCATTTATCATCCCGGCGCCGGCCAGGCGGTGATCGGGCGCGGCGATCAAGACGTGCGGGTGATCGGCCAGGCGAACCGCGCGGGCCAATGCCGAACGCGGCGGCCGCCCCATGATGCACAGATCGAAAGCGCCGCGCTCCAGCCCTTCGAGCGTCTCGGACCGGTTGCCGACCTTCAGCACGACGTCCACTTCGGGCATTTCGTCGCGCAACCGCTTGACGATTCGAGGGGCGTAATACTTCGCCGTGGACACGACACCGATCACGACCGACCCGATTTGACCCCGATCCATGGCCAAAATCTGATGTAGCGCCCGCCCCAGCGCACCCTGGATTTCCTCATGCGCCGACAGTAACGCCTGCCCCTGCGCCGTGGCCGTGGCATTCGAGCGCCCATGCCGGTCGATCAACGGCGCGCCAATGGTTTCCTCCAGCGTTTTCAACTGACCATGAACCGCAGGGCCCGTCAGCCCCAGCACGTCGGCTGCCTGTGAAATCGTGCCGTATTCGACGATCGCCGCCAGAGCCCGAAGCTGTTTCAAGGTCACGCGGTCACGACGTTTCATAAGTTTTTCTTTCACTCCAGTCAGAAAATTCAAATTTTTTTTATTCCAAGCACCCGTCACAAACAAGCCCAACCGGAAGGGGAAGGGAGGCCTCGACCATGTCATTTGAAATCTGCCATGGCGGGGATCCGATCCCCGCACCCCTCGTAAAAGCGATGACGGCTCTCGGGGCCGTCGCCGCCGATCTGTCCGATACCATCGCCTTGGGCCCACTGGGCGGCGCCCTGGGGGCGAGCGTCGGCAACAACATGGACGGCGACGACCAGAAAGCGCTCGACCTCATGGCCGATGACGCCTTCGTGGCCGCGCTCGCCGGGACGGGCGTCCGTTGGTATGCGTCAGAAGAACAGGACACGGTCGGGGAAATCGATCCGGACGGGACGCTGGCGCTCGCGATTGATCCGCTGGACGGGTCGTCCAACATCGACGTGAACGTGTCGATCGGAACGATATTCGGCATCCAGCCTGCTTTGGACAATGCGGAGGCAACGTTCCTGCGGTGCGGGCGTCACCTGATCGCCTCGGGGTACTTCATCTATGGCCCACAAACGGCTCTGATGGTGAGTTTCGGGTCCGGTGTCCGGCAGTTCATCCTGGACCGGGCCACCCGGACCTGGCGCGAGGTGGCGGATGCTCCGGCGGTGCCGGAAACAGCCTCCGAATTCGCGATCAACGCCTCGAACTATCGCCACTGGTCCCAACCCGTGCGCGCCTATATCGACGATTGCCTTGCCGGGACGGACGGCCCGCGCGGTCGCAACTTCAACATGCGCTGGGTCGCGTCCCTGGTGGCAGAAACGCATCGGATCATGACCCGGGGCGGTATCTTCCTCTATCCGGGGGATGACCGGGACGGCTACGAACAGGGTCGCCTGCGCCTGGTCTACGAATGTGCGCCGATTGCCTTTCTTGTCGAACAGGCTGGAGGCCGCGCCTCGACCGGCACCGCGCCGATCCTCGACCGGGTGCCCGACCATCTCCACGCGCGCACGCCAATGATCTTTGGCACCGCCGACAAGGTCAGCCGCGTCGAAACCTACCATGACCTCCCCCCACAGGACGTCTCCGCCCTTTTCGGAAACCGCGGATTGTTCCGCGCCTGACACCAGGACCCATCATGAGCAAGAAACACCCTATCATCTCGGTCACGGGCTCTTCCGGCGCGGGCACCACCACCGTCAAAGCCACCTTCGACCAGATCTTCCGACGCGAAGGCGTGAACGTCGTTTCGATCGAAGGCGATGCGTTCCACCGCTTCAACCGGGCCGACATGAAGGCCGAGCTGGACGCACGCAAAGCCAAGGGTGACGAGACCTTCAGTCACTTCTCCCCCGACGCGAACGAGTTGAAAAAGCTTGAAGATGTGTTCCGCACCTACGGTGAAACCGGCACCGGTGAGACGCGCCACTACATCCACGACGATGAGGAAGCCGAGCGCCATGGCGTGCCACCGGGGAATTTCACCGACTGGAAACCCTTCGAAGACGGCTCCGACCTTCTGTTTTACGAGGGCCTGCATGGCGCCGTGAAGAACGCCGAGGTGGACCTGCCGAAATACGCCGACCTGAAGATCGGGGTGGTCCCTGTCATCAACCTGGAGTGGACCCAGAAGATCCATCGCGACAAGGACAAGCGCGGCTACACCACCGAAGCCGTCACCGACACCATACTGCGCCGTATGCACGACTACGTGCATACGATCACACCGCAGTTCTCGGAGACGGACATCAATTTCCAACGCGTGCCTGTGGTCGACACCTCGAACCCCTTTGTTGCGCGTTGGATCCCGACTGCCGACGAGAGCCTTCTTGTCATCCGGTTCAAGAACCCGCGTGGGATCGATTTCCAGTACCTGACCGCGATGATCGAAGGCAGCTGGATGACCCGCGCCAATTCAATCGTCGTGCCGGGCGGCAAGATGGACCTCGCCATGCAGCTCATCTTCACACCGATGATCCACCGCCTTGTCCACGAATCCAAACGCGCTTGAGGAACGACAAATGAACCAGCAAACCCCCGTCATCGCTGACGAAACCTTGATGGCCAACGCGATCCGCGCACTGACGATGGATGCGGTTCAAGCCGCCAATTCGGGCCACCCCGGCGCGCCCATGGGCTTGGCCGACGTGGCAACGGTGCTTTTCAACCGCTTCATGACCATCGACCCGACCGCGCCGAAATGGCCCGACCGGGATCGGTTCGTGATGAGTGCGGGTCACGGGTCCATGCTGGTCTATGCAGTCAACCACCTGCTCGGCTACGCCGACATGGACATGGATCAGATCCGCAATTTCCGGCAGATGGGCGCACGCACGGCAGGCCATCCGGAATACGGTCATGCCGACGGGATCGAAACCACCACCGGCCCGCTTGGACAAGGCATCTCCACCGCCGTGGGGATGGCGCTGGCCGAACGGTTGGCGAATGCGCGGTTCGGTGACGATCTGGTCGATCACCATACCTACGTGCTCGCCGGGGATGGCTGTCTGATGGAGGGCATCAGCCACGAGGCCATCGACATGGCCGGGCATATGGGGCTGGGCCGATTGGTCGTTTTCTGGGACGACAACAAGATCACCATCGACGGGTCCACGGATATCTCGACCTCGATGGATCAACCCGCGCGCTTTGCAGCCGCAGCCTGGCATGTGCAGAGTGTCGACGGGCATGATCCGGACGCCATTGCCGCCGCGATCACAGCAGCGCGGGCAGATGGCCGCCCCTCGCTCATCGCCTGTCGCACGGTGATCGGCAAAGGGGCCCCCAATATGGGCGGCAGCCACAAGGTCCACGGCGCCCCGTTGGGGGAAGCGGAAATCGAGGCTGCCCGCGAGGCCCTGGGATGGACCCACGCACCTTTCACGATCCCAGCCGAAGTTTACGCCGCCTGGGGTGCGGTTGCCCAGCGCGGGGCCGAGGCCCGGACTGCGTGGGAGGCACGCAAAGAGGCCTCTGGCAATGCCCCCGCGTTTGACGCCGCGCAGGCCAGGCCGGACGCCGCCGCGCTCACGGCTGCGCTCACCGCCTACAAGGCCAAGCTGTCGGAAGACCAGCCCAAGGTCGCAACCCGCAAGGCCAGCGAAATGGCGCTGGAAGTGGTCAATACGACGCTGCCCAACATGATTGGCGGGTCGGCGGACCTCACCGGTTCGAACCTCACCAAATCCAGCGGCATGACCTCGGTCACACCCTCGGATTTCTCGGGCGACTACGTCCATTACGGTATTCGCGAACACGGCATGGCCGCGGCGATGAACGGGATCGCGCTGCATGGGGGCTTCGTGACCTACGGCGGCACGTTCCTGGCCTTTGCGGACTACATGCGCGGGGCGATGCGGCTCTCGGCCCTCATGGGCGTACCGGTGACATATGTCCTGACCCATGACAGCATCGGACTGGGCGAGGATGGCCCGACGCACCAACCGGTCGAAACACTTGCCTCCCTGCGCGCCATGCCGAACATGGTGCTCGTTCGCCCGGCAGATGCAGTCGAGACCGCCGAGGCATGGGCCCTCGCCGCCAGCTCCGAGACGACGCCATTTGCCTTGGCGCTCTCCCGGCAAAACCTGCCGACGCTCCGCACCGCGCACACCGAGGAAAACAAGGTCGCGCGCGGGGCATACGTTCTGCGCGACACGGCGTTGCGCCGCGACGTGACGCTGATTGCCACCGGCTCCGAGGTCGAGATCGCGATGGAAGCCGCCGCGCTCCTGGAGGCCGAGGGAATCGCGGCCGCTGTCATTTCAGCCCCGTCGTTCGAACTCTTCGCCGCCCAACCGACCGGGTACCAGGACGCCGTGCGTGGCGCGGCACCACGCGTGGGGGTCGAGGCTGCCATTCGCCAAGGATGGGAGGTGCTCCTGGACCGGGACGATGGCTTTGTCGGCATGACCGGCTTCGGCGCATCGGCGCCTGCCCCGGAACTCTACGCGCACTTCGGGATCACGGCCGAGGCCGTTGCAGCGACCGCACGCAAATTGATTGCGGAGGACAAGTGATGTCATTGCGATCTATCTCGGACCTGGACGTTTTCGGCAAACGCATCGTCGTGCGCGCGGATCTGAACGTGCCGGTGAATGGCGATGTCGTCACCGACACCACCCGCATCACGCGTTTCGCCAAGGGCATGCGCCTGCTGCTGGATCGCGGGGCACGGCTGGTAATCCTTACACATTTTGGCCGTCCAACACCGGGTCGAAACGAACCTGAGCTTTCCGTGGAGAGGCTCGTCGCACCGCTGGCAGAAGCGCTCGGGACGCCGGTGAAATTCGCCCCCGGCTGCGCCGACCAAGCGGCATACACGATGAGCCAGGACCTCAAGCGCGGCGAGGCGATGCTGTGCGAGAACCTGCGCTTTGACGCGGGCGAGACGACCAACGCGCCCGCCTTCGCCGAAAGCCTTGCCCGCCTCGGCGACATCTACGTGAACGACGCCTTTTCCTGTGCACACCGGGCCCATGCCTCGACCGATGCCCTGGCACGTTTGCTGCCTGCCGCTTCGGGCCCCCTTCTGCTTCAGGAAACCAAGGCGCTCTCGGCAGCGCTCGACGCGCCCGCGCGCCCCTCGATCGCGATCGTCGGTGGCGCCAAGGTTTCGTCCAAGATCGACGTTCTCAAGCATCTCGTGACCAAGCTCGACGCCATCATCATCGGCGGTGGCATGGCCAATACCTTCCTTCATGCCATGCGCAAACCGATGGGCAAGAGCCTGCACGAGCCGGACCTCGCGTCCACGGTGCGCGACATCACGCGGATCGCTCATAAGCACAAATGCCGCATTCTGCTGCCTTCCGATGTGGTCGTCGCACGCGATTTCGCGGCGGGCGCGGCAAGTGAGGTTGTTTCGGTGGACGCCTGCCCCCCGGACGCAATGATCCTCGACGCTGGCCCGGCCACGCTGGCCCAATTTCAGGCCGAACTGGCCCAAGCGCGCACGATCCTCTGGAACGGACCGCTCGGGGCCTTTGAAATCCCGCCCTTCGACCGCGCCACGACCGGCTTGGCCCGGACCGCAGCCGCGCTCTCGCGCGCAGGTCTTGCCACGGCTGTGGCGGGCGGCGGCGACACCGTGGCGGCGTTGAACGGCGCCGGGGTGACCCAGGACTTCACCTATGTTTCCACCGCTGGTGGTGCATTTCTGGAATGGCTGGAGGGCAAAACGCTCCCCGGCATCGCGGCGCTTGAAACCGCCGCACGCGCAGCCTGAGGGAGGACCACATGGCGCTTATTACCCTTCGACAATTGCTCGATCACGCCGCCGAACACGGCTACGGCGTGCCGGCCTTCAACATCAACAACATGGAACAGGGTCTGGCGATCATGAACGCCGCCAAGGCGACCGGCGCGCCCGTGATCCTGCAAGCCTCGCGCGGCGCGCGGTCCTATGCGGGCGACATCATGCTGCGCCACATGGTCGAGGCCCTGGCCGAGATGTATCCCGACAACCCGATCGTCCTGCATCAAGACCATGGCAACAACGACGCGACCTGCCTGTCGGCCATTCGCCACGGCTTCACGTCCGTGATGATGGATGGCTCGCTGGAAGAGGACATGAAGACGCCCGCGTCCTACGACTATAACGTCGATATCACTGCACGCGTCACAAGAGCGGCCCATGCAGTGGGGGCTTCGGTCGAGGGAGAGCTTGGCGTGCTGGGGTCCCTGGAAACCGGCGAAGCGGGCGAAGAGGACGGGTCGGGCGCGGCCGGCAAGCTTACCGAAGATCAACTCCTGACCGACCCGGACCAGGCCGTGGATTTCGTCCTGCGCACCAAATGCGATGCCCTGGCCATTGCCTGCGGCACCTCGCACGGCGCCTACAAGTTCTCGCGCAAGCCGGATGGCGACATCCTGTCGATGGAGACCATCCGCGCGATCAACGAAAAGTTGCCCTCGGTGCACCTTGTGATGCACGGCTCAAGCTCGGTGCCGCAAGAGTTGCAAGACCTTATCAACGCCAACGGTGGCGACATGCCCCAGACCTACGGCGTCCCGGTCGAAGAGATCGAACGCGGTATCAAGATGGGCGTGCGCAAGGTCAATATCGACACCGACTGTCGCATGGCGATGACCGGGCAGTTCCGCAAAGTCGCCCAGGAAAACCCGGCCGAATTCGACCCGCGCAAGTTCCTGATCCCGGCCATGAAGGAGCTCGAACACCTGTGCCGCGACCGTTTCGAACGGTTTGGCACCGCGGGACAGGCCCACAAGATCAAACCCATTTCGCTGGACGACATGGCCCAGCGCTACGCCGCGGGCGCGCTCGACCCGCAGGTCGCCGCCGCTCAAGCGGCCGAATAACCCGCGCTGGACGCGCATCTTTCAGGGAGAAATCACATGGACCAGTCAAATCGCTATGCCCGCCTAGACCTTCGGGAAGAAGAACTAATCGCAGGCGGAAACCACGTCCTCGTCGCCTACCACATGAAGCCGAAAGAGGGCTTTGGCGACTACCTCGCCACGGCGGCACACTTTGCCGCCGAAAGCTCGACGGGCACGAACGTGGAGGTCTCGACAACCGACGATTTCACCCGCGGCGTGGACGCGTTGGTCTACGAGATCGACGCGGCGAAGGAGCTGATGAAAATCGCCTACCCGGTCGATCTGTTCGACCGCAACATGACAGACGGGCGCGCGATGATCGCTTCGTTCCTGACGCTGACCATCGGCAACAACCAGGGCATGGGGGATGTGGAATACGCCAAGATGCATGACTTCTATGTGCCGCCCGCCTACCTGCGCCTGTTCGACGGCCCCTCCACCACGATCTCCGACATGTGGCGCGTGCTTGGCCGTCCGCATGAAAACGGCGGCTTCATCGTCGGCACCATCATCAAGCCCAAGCTCGGCCTGCGTCCGCAACCCTTTGCCGACGCCTGCTATGACTTCTGGCTCGGGGGCGATTTCATCAAGAACGATGAACCACAGGGCAACCAGGTGTTCGCGCCGTTGAAAGAAACGATCACCGCCGTCGCCGACGCGATGAAGCGGGCACAGGATGAAACCGGCGAAGCCAAGCTGTTTTCGGCCAATATCACCGCCGATGACCACTACGAGATGCTGGCGCGCGGCGAGTTCATCCTGGAAACCTTCGGAGAGAACGCCGATCACGTCGCCTTCCTCGTCGATGGGTATGTGGCCGGTCCCGCCGCGATCACCACGGCCCGCCGCAACTTCCCGAACCAGTATCTGCACTACCACCGCGCAGGCCACGGCGCCGTGACCTCGCCGCAGACCCAACGCGGCTACACGGCCTTCGTCCTGTCGAAAATGGCGCGCCTTCAGGGGGCTTCGGGCATCCACGTCGGCACCATGGGCTTCGGCAAGATGGAAGGCGAAAACGCCGACCGCGCGATTGCCTACATGATCACCGAGGACGCGGCGGACGGTCCTTACTACCACCAGGAGTGGCACGGCATGAACCCGACCACCCCGATCATCTCGGGTGGCATGAACGCGCTGCGGATGCCCGGATTCTTCGCCAACCTCGGCCACTCCAACCTCGTGTTGACGGCAGGCGGCGGCTCGTTCGGTCACATCGACGGGGCGGCGGCAGGTGCGACCTCGCTGCGTCAGGCCGAGCAGTGCTGGAAGGAAGGCGCCGATCCGATCGAGTTCGCAAAGGACCACAAGGAGTTCGCCCGCGCCTTCGAGAGCTTCAAGTCTGACGCCGATGCGCTCTATCCGGGTTGGCGCGAGGCGCTGCGGATCAATTCTGCAGCGTGATCGACAAAAGCCCCGGCTGCGCGCGCGTGACCGGGGACATCGCCAAACTTTCATGCCTCCGGCGGGGATATTTTTGGCACGATGAAGGGCGCAGGGCGCGCGTTAATCTAAATTGGGAGTGAAGAGATGGCAGACGTGAAGATT